>OGND01000318.1_pt1 | contig 37223 bp, 36 predicted proteins | sample 1573381 | NCBI WGS metagenome assembly OGND01 (sample SAMEA2581989, study PRJEB24529) | metagenome | biome: Human gut stool | place: China | collected 2011
CCTCTTTTGAGGCATCAGAGGTATCATTTTCCGTGTTATTCTTTGAGCCATCTTTTTTGGCATCATCCTTCCGACTTAAGGCGGATGTGATGGAGTCTGTGTCTGCAGAGTCTGCACTGTCTGTGCCGTTTTCTGCCAACAGCTGTCGGATATCGTATGTCTTTAGCTCTGTATCTGAGCTTGCAACTACGAGCTGCACACTGTTAAAGTCAAAGTAATCATTTCCCATGACCGCTACATCTACATCTGTGCCAAGCTTTATGCTGCCATTGTCAAAGGTTGGTTTATCGGCAAGTATGCCTGATGCTACATTTTTGAACACTGATGTCACACCTTCAAACTCATCGAGCACCTCTGTGCTTCTCTTATTTCCGTCAACAAACAGAAATGTCACATTGCCTGCATAGTCCTCAGACAGCGGAAGTGTGGCCTCGCCCGTATACTTGATGCCGTTTAGCTCGAGCGGTATCTCGTTTGTACCGAAAAATACACTGGTTTTTGTATCCTCTGTGTACTCCTTTGGCACCACCGAGACAGAGACTGTGTATGTCATATCGGTAAAGTCTGCGCTTTTTAAGGAAATGTCCCAGTCTGTTATGAGGCTGGCCTCCTCCTCAAGAGTTGACTTGATATCATCCTGCATGGTCTGCACATCGGAAAGTATCACCGATGTGTTGTCTGATGTGTATGACATCTGTGTCTCAAGCTTTTTTATTCTGTTATTAAGCAATACTGCCCCCGCAATAAGTGCGGCGAGCAGTATTATGGTAATCGCATTGAAAATATTTTTTTTCAAATTCATATTATAGTGTTATTCCTCATCTTCCTCTGCAGCTATAGCTATTCCAAGCTCCTCAAGCTGCTTTGGATCTACAGTTCCGGGTGCCTCTGACATGAGGTCCGAAGCGTCCTTTACCTTAGGGAATGCAATAACCTCCTTGATATTGTCTGTATGTAGCATATGCATGCAGATACGGTCAACACCAAAGGCAAGTCCTGCGTGTGGCGGTACACCATATGAGAATGCATCAAGCAGGAATCCAAACTGCTCATGCGCACGCTCCTTTGTGAAGCCAAGCACCTCAAACATCTTCTCCTGGATGTCATCCTGATGGATACGCACTGAGCCTCCACCGAGCTCTGTACCATTGAGTACTATATCATATGCCTTTGCACGAACTGCGCCTGGATCTGAGTCTATCTTGTCCCAGTCCTCCTCCATAGGCATGGTGAAAGGATGATGCATTGCCATAAATCGGTTTTCCTCATCAGACCACTCAAGGAGTGGGAACTCTGTTACCCAGAGGAAATTGTACTTGTTCTCATCAATCAGTCCAAGCTCAGCTCCGAGCATGAGACGAAGCGCTCCAAGTACATTCCATACAATTTTATTCTTGTCGGCTGCGAAAAGGAGTAAATCTCCCGGCTTTCCGTTCATCTTTGCAACAAGTGCATCAAGCTCAGCTTCTGTCATAAACTTTGCAAATGATGACTTGTATGTGCCATCCTCATTGATGCACAGATAAGCAAGTCCCTTTGCTCCACAGCCCTTTGCATGCTCTACAAGCTTGTCAATTTTCTTACGAGGCATCTTTGCCTGTCCCTCTACATTGATACCGCGGACAGAGCCACCGTTTTCAAGAGCTCCTGTGAATACTCCAAAGCCACAGTCCTTTACCACATCCGAAACATCGCAAAGCTCCATGCCAAAACGTGTATCAGGCTTGTCAGAGCCAAATCTGTCCATAGCCTCCTGCCAAGGCATACGCTTAAACGGAATCTCAACATCCACATTGATAACCTCTTTGAAAAGGTGCTTTAAGAGTCTCTCATTTACCTCGATTACATCATCGATATCTACGAACGAAAGCTCCATATCGGCCTGTGTAAACTCAGGCTGTCTGTCTGCACGCAGATCCTCGTCACGGAAGCATCGTGCAATCTGGAAATATCTGTCATATCCTGAAGCCATCAGAAGCTGCTTAAAGAGCTGTGGTGACTGAGGAAGCGCATAAAAATGTCCGTGGTGTATACGGCTTGGCACGAGATAATCTCTGGCACCCTCCGGTGTAGACTTGCAAAGGATTGGTGTCTCTATCTCCAAAAAGCCCTCGTTTGCCATAAAGTCACGCATCACGCGAAGCACATTGCTTCTGAGCATAAGATTTCTCTGGATATCAGGGCGGCGAAGATCCAGATAACGGTATTTAAGTCTGATGTCCTCGCTGGTCTTTGAATTCTCCTCAATCTGGAACGGAGGTGTCTGTGCCTCTGAAAGCACTCTGATTGATGTAGCGATAACCTCGATATCACCTGTCTTTAAGTTCTCATTGACAGCGGCTGTTCTCTTCTGGACAGTTCCCTCAACTGCGATGACGAACTCACTTCTTAAGGTGCCTGCCTTTTCAAAGCCCTCTGCACCTACATTTTCCTCACCGAACACAATCTGAAGTATTCCGCTTCTGTCTCTTAAATCTACGAAAATGAGACTTCCTAAATTTCTTCTCTTCTGTACCCAGCCCATCACGGTGACCTTCTCACCGATATTGGCATTTGATACCTCTGTACATCTATGGCTTCTATGTAAGCCCTGCATTGATTCTGCCATTTTACGCTCCTTATATTTTTACTATATATTTATTCTAATAACTGTTTGGTACCGCTGTTATACAGCTAATCTGCTGCTTATCAGATTCCTATCTGTTAAAGAACTCAACAAACTCCTCGTAGCCCTCTTTCATAAGCTGCTCCTTCTGGAATTTCTTGTTCTTGTTCATGCGCACGACAAGCACCTGCTGTCCGTTTGCTCTTGCGTCTTTTGCCTGGTTCATGACATCAACAAGCTTGTCTGCCGGATATTTCTTCTCAACCAGATAAGCCACCTTCTTTGGACTCTCAGGAATCTTGAAGCCGCTCTCCATGAGAAGCAGGATAATTCTCTCAAAACCGATTGAAAAACCACAGGCCGGTACATCATTTCCGGTAAACTTTCCAATCATCTTGTCATATCGTCCGCCACCGCCACAGGCTGCGCCAAGCTCAGGCATTGATATCTCAAAAATGGTTCCTGTGTAGTAGCTCATTCCACGAACAAGTGTCGGGTCAAATACAAGCTCAAACTTCGCTCCCTTTGTGGCATTAACAGCCGTAGCTATCTCTGTCATATTTGTAACCACTTCTTCGTCTAAATATTCTCCCAGCTTTTCTGAAAGTAAATTTACACCCTCAGTGACATCCCTTGTCTGCTCCAAAAGCTTGAACAAATCAAGATATTTGTCAATATTTTCCTGTGGGTATCCGTCCTGTGCAAGCTCACTTGCAACGCCGTCCACTCCTATCTTGTCCATCTTATCGAGAGTGATAAATACGCTGTCGTAGTCCTCCTCAGCGAAACCACTGTAAGCAGCCATTGCCTTTAGGATTCTTCTCTCGTTGATTCTTATCTCAAAGTTCTCGAAGCCGAGTCTGCCGATTGTGGTAGTGGTTGCTGTAATCAGCTCTATCTCTGCCAGATTGCTTGGCTCTCCGAGTATATCTATATCACACTGTGTAAACTGTCTGTAGCGGCCTCTCTGAGGTCTGTCTGCTCTCCACACACTGCCCATCTGGAGTGCCTTGAATGGCGATGGCAGGTTGTTGGCATTGTTTGAATAATATCTTGAAAGTGGCACTGTAAGGTCATAGCGCATTCCAAAGTCTACTACATCCGACTCTTCCTTTGCTGTCTCCAGATTCAGCTTCTCGCCTCTCTTCATTACCTTGAAGATCAGCTTCTCATTTTCTCCGCCCTGCTTGCTTGTGAGATTTGCTATATTCTCCATGCATGGTGTCTCTATCGGTGTAAATCCGAAGCTTCTGTATGTATCCTTGATCACGCTTGTCACATAATCTCGGATTTCCATTTCTGCAGGTAGTATATCCTTCATGCCGTTGACCGGCTTTTTGCTCAGTGCCATTTGGTTTCCTCCATCTATATTAAAATATTGAATTCATTAGCTATTCTATTATACTTTTCGGTTTTGCAATCGTCAAGGGTTTATGGCAATTATACGGGCTGCAAGCCACGGCACCGTTAGGGCACACGCATATGCTTTGCTTTCGCTACGCTTTGCCGCTAAGATACTGTACGGATTATGCTTTTTGCGCTTCTATGCTTGACGAAACCGTCGAAACGCGCCTTCCGTGGCGCGGTTCTCCTTGACTTGCCCTCCATGGCAAGTCATTTCTGTGCTTCATATGCATAATCCTACAGTATCTAAGCGGCTTCGCTATTCGCTCAATCAAATGCATATGCGTGCGCCCTGGCGGTGCCATGGCTTGCAGCCCTTACTCTGTGACAGTATTTTCATTTGCACGGTTTCTTCCTAGTTTCTTCAATAAACTTGGTTGTACTGCAAAGATAACGAGCATCTGTGGTGAAAGGTTACAAATGCAAATGTTCATCTACTGTGGTGGATTTCAGATGCTAATGCACATCTACTGCGTTGAATTGCAGATGCTAATGCACATCTACTGCGGTGAATTACAAATGCTAATGCACATCTACTGTGGCGGATTGCAAATGCTAATGCACATCTACTGTGGCGGATTGCAAATTCCGCACGGAGACAAGCCCATGGATTTTGCTTCATCAAGCGTTACCTCTGTGTCACTCTTTTTCAAGGTTCGACAGCCCGCCCGGTGATATTTCTTGCCGGTTGCTGTGATATGGACCATCGTCTCGCTGTTTGAGGAATCTGCAGCGCTATTTTCTGCTGCTGAGCTATCTGAGCCTGATGATGCACTTCCTGTTGTACTGCCTGAAGAGCCGGATTCTCCTGCCCCGCTTCCAGCGCTGCTCTGTGAGCCTTCATTCTGCGGTGTACCCGTCTGAGCGCTCTGCTGCGGAGTGGTGCCATCCAGCCAGCTGTCACCATTCTCATAGTTTATTCCGACTCCGGGCTGCACATTATAGCAATAGACATTAAAAAGTATGCCGCCACCGTTATCCTCAACCGACTTTGCCTCTATGAGAACACCATTTGCAACAAGATTGCTACCCGAAAACATCGGAGTCACTCTGTAGAGTACATGATTTCCTGTATTGTTTACATAATCCGCTACCAGATTCTCAAACGGCAGCATGCCCTCCACATTCAGGTATCTCGTGCCGGTAATAAGGTTCTTTGGATTGGCATTCTCGCCGGCAAGCTGATAGCCAATAAGATGACAGCGATTATATAAATACCTGTCCTTTATCACATCATACTTCACCGTATGCCAGCCTGATGGCTTTATCATGCCTATCTTGCCACGCTCCTCAGTCGGCATGATCTCCTTGCAGATATTGGCATAAGCCACACCACATCTGCCAAGTGAATCCAAGTCACTGTAATTTTCAAAAGCAGTGGTAGTCATATCGCTGTCCGTAAAAAAAGGCTCATTATTGTTGACGGCCACGTATGCCTTGCCATCATATGCAGGAATCGCATCAAGGGAAACATAGGAATTGTTGTTTACCAGATCCTCCTGTGGCTTCCCTGCATCCGCCTGTCCTGTACCGTTAGCACTTGAATCAGCTTCCGCCGTGTCACTTCCGCCCTGTATATCATCCGCATTATCCTTGCTGCCTAAAGCACCGGATGAATCCTCACTCGCTACAACAGCTCCTGCGGTTTGCCCGGCACCTTCAGTGCCAGCTAAATCAGTGGAGGCACAGCCTGTAAAAATTGTAGCAATTGCAAGTAATTCACAAAGTGCTATTGCTGCTGTTTTCCTTAACTTTAGCCATATGTTCATATAAAATCACTCTTTCTATCAAACGATTGATATTGGATTTTCCCTAATTACAATAAATTAAATGAATACTTAGATTACTAAACCTAATATACTTTTATTTCCTCGCTTCATTTATTATAGCAAACAATTGTTCGTTTTTCAATCCTTTCTTATTTTATCCCATCGCAGCCTCGTAGAGGCAAGGCGTAGGTAAAACCGTTGCCGGTTGCAACAATGTGCAACTCGCAACTCTCTCCTAAGCGGATTCCATTCACAGCGTAAGGGCCGTAAGCCCCGCCCGGCGGGGTGAACACGGACTCTCGTGAGAGCGCATAGCGAAGCTGTTTAGATACTGTAGGATTATGCCCATGAAGAGCAGAAATGACTTGCCAAGGAAGGCAAGTCAAGGAGAACCGCGCCATGGAAGGCGCGTTTCGACGTTTTCGTCAAGCCTATAAAAACCCAAAGGCATAATCCGTACAGTATCTTAACGGCGCAGCGTAGCGAAAACGAGAGTCCGTGTGCACCACAACCGGGCGAGGCTTACGGCCCGAACCAACTAAAAAAGCCACCCCAGGCATAACACCCGGTGTGGCTTTTAATCATGTATTATTAAATTTTGTGAATCACCTAAGGTGAATCAACACTGATATATTGCAGAACAAATCTATTCGCAAAGCTTAGAAAACTCATCCGCAACAAACTGAACCTTGGTTCCGATAATAACCTGAACAGAATTCTTGCCAGGCTTCATAACGCCTGCAACACCTGCAGATTTAATCTTCTTGTCATCAACCTGAGTGATATCCTTAACCTCAAGTCTAAGTCTTGTGATGCAGTTATCAATGCTTGCAATATTGTCTTTGCCACCGCAGCCCTCAAGAATAGTCTTGGCTACTGCTGTGTAGTCATTGTTAGAAAGCACTGCCTTCTTCTCTTCTTCAACATCATCGTCCTCTCTACCTGGTGTCTTAAGATCCCATTTCTTGATAGCGAAATAGAATACAATGTAGAATACGATAAAAGCTGCGATTCCAAGAGGAATGATGAGCCATGTCTTTGCTGCAGCCGGAAGTGAAGATGAGAATAATAAATCCATCGCACCAGCTGAGAATGAGAAGCCTGCTCTAAATCCAAGGGCTACTGTAATCATTGTGAAAATACCATAAAGTAAAGCATAAATCACATAGAGAACAGGAGCAAGGAACATAAATGCAAACTCGAAAGGCTCTGTAACACCACAGATGAATGCACAGATAGCTGCAGAAGCAAGGATACCAATGGCAGCCTTTTTCTTAGCAGTCTTTGCACACTTAACCATGGCAAGTGCAGCACCAGGAATACCAAACATCATACATGGGAAGAAACCTGACATGTACATTCCGAGGCTCCATGAAACATCCTTTGATGTCTCGCCTGCCCAGAAATGAGAGAGATCTCCAAGTCCGATAGTATCGAACCAGAATACGTTGTTTAATGCGTGGTGTAATCCTGTAGGGATTAACAGACGGTTCAGGAATGCATAGATACCTGCGCCGACTACGTCAAGACCAACGATTGCTTTACCGACAGCTACAAGAGCACCGAAAAGTAATGGCCATACAAACAGTAATACTACAGATACAAGGATTGAAACAACACCTGCAATAATTGCTACGCAACGCTTGCCACTAAAGAATGACAGCCAGTCAGGAAGCTTTGTATCCTTAAATCTGTTGTAACACAAAGAACCGATGATACCGGCTAAGATACCGATAAATGGGTTTGCAATCTTGTCGAATGCAAGTGTCTTTGTAGCGCTGTCAGCGATAGATGGCATGATTTTGGTAACAAAGTCTGTAGACAGGAGTGTTGTCATCATCAGCCATGAAGCTAAAGCTGCAATACCGCCGGTACCGTCGTTCTTTTCTGACATACCGACACCAACGCCGATTACAAAAAGGATGGCCATGTTATCAATCAAGGCGCCCCCTGCTTTAACTAAAAACAGGCCTATTAAATTTCGCACACCCTCGATGTCACCACCCTGCATGGTTGCAGGACATAAAAAATATCCAATACCCATGAGGATACCACATATAGGAAGTACTGCTACGGGAAGCATTAAAGCTTTACCCAATTTTTGAAGAAATTTCATAAATTTCCCCTCCTTTACATTATATATACTAAACTGGAGATACTCCAATATAGTTCGTTATTATTACACAAATCTACGCGAGACTTAAAATCTCATCACCGACGGATACATCACCCTCTTTGAGCATCTTTATCTCACTATAATCAGCAGTGTTGCCAATTAAAACCGGAGTGATGATATTAAGATCTGCTGCCTTAATCTGCTCCAGGTCAGCCTCCATCAAAAGATCGCCCTTCTTCACCTGATCACCAACAGAAATATGCGATGTAAAAGGAGCACCCTTTAGTATCACTGTATCCAGACCAATGTGCAAAAGCAGCTCAACACCCTGAGTGGTTGTCATGGTAAAAGCATGTAGCGTATCAAATACAGCTGTCACCTCACCATCCGCCGGAGCGTAAAACCTGCCCTCAGAAGGAATCACGGCCACGCCGTCTCCCAATATCTTCTCAGAAAAAGTAGGATCCGGAACCTCTGTAATAGGAACCACTCTGCCGTTGCACGGAGAACAGATCACCTTTCCCTTTGACTTATTCTTAAAAAAACCTAACATGATATCTCCTTTCCGTCGATATACACACTCACAATATCCAAATCATCATTGAGAAGCACAAAATCTGCTCTCTTTCCTGCAGAAATGCTGCCTGCTTCATCATAGATGCCAATCTCCTTAGCCGGATTGGCTGTAGCACACATAATTGCCTCCTCAAGCGGAATACCTGCCTGCCTTACTGTGAAACGCATACAATCCATCAGATTGGTTGCCGAGCCGGCAATTGTCCCATCATGGAGTGTGGCAAGCGGACCTCTGACCGTCACTGCCTGTCCACCGAGTGTATACTCGCCATCCTCAAGCCCTGTGGCTCTCATGCTGTCACTTATTAAAATCATGCGTTCAGCCCCAAACATGGCAAATGTTGCCCTGATAACCGACGGGTGAATATGCACACCGTCACAAATGAGCTCTGCATGACACTTTTCTGAATCTCTCACAGCCCCGATAACTCCGGGATTCCTGTGATGAAGCGGTGGCATCGCATTATACAAATGTGTGGCATGGCTTGCACCATGCTCAATAGCCTCTACCGCAGTGTCATAATCCGCCGCTGTGTGTGCTATTGAAACCACAACACTTCCTCTTACCCTGTCTATAAAATCAATCGCGCCCGGCTCCTCCGGAGCGATATCTACAAGCTTTATCAAGCCATGGGCCGCATCCTGAAGCTCACAGAAATAATCATAATCACATCGCATGATATTCTCTGCCGCCTGTGCGCCCTTTTTAGAAGGACTGATAAAAGGTCCCTCCATATTGATACCTACAAGATGTGCACCACCATGATAATTATAATCACCGGCATTTTTCATGACACTCAAAAGCTCATCCCTTTGAATGGTCATAGTAGCCGGACACACGCTCGTCACTCCTACAGAAGCCTCGTATGCTGTAATCACATCAAGTGCCTCTTTGGTGCCGTCACACATGTCAGCTCCCTTGCATCCATGAAAATGAATATCCACAAGACCCGGTATCATGATAAGACCTGATGCATCTATAATCTCCTGCGATGCGCTGTCATTAGCCGCGTCCGTGTCAGCTGTTCTCTCCAAAACACTGTCAAAACGGCCATCCTTAACGACAACATCGCCTTGCATAAAGCTGCCATCCTCTGTAAATACCCTTGCATTTTTTATTATCATATACATGCACCTTCTAAACTAAAAAACATTTACAGGCTGCTCAGTGCAGCCTCATCCGCTACAAGCGTAACATCATTGTGCAGCTGCAATACAGAAGCCGGCACCTGTGGTGTAATCGGTCCAAAGAAAGCCTTGTGCACAATCTCTGCCTTATCCTCACCACTTGCAACAATAAGAATCTTCTTAGCCTGCATGATGGTCTTGATGCCCATTGTATAAGCCTGCTTTGGAACATCATCAGCCGATGCAAAGAAGCGCTTATTGGCCTCAATAGTAGACTCTGTCAGATTCACACAGTGTACCTGCTTGTCAAAAGACTCGCCCGGCTCATTAAAGCCGATATGACCATTGTGCCCGATACCAAGAAGCTGTAAATCAACACCGCCAAGAGACTGAATCAGCTCTGTATAGCGCTTGCACTCCTTCTGTGAATCTGGCTCCATGCCGTTTGGCAGGTGAGTATTCTCAACCGGAATATTCACATGATCAAACAAATTCTGATGCATAAAATAATAGTAGCTCTGGTCATTCTCACGGCTTAGTCCCTTGTACTCATCAAGGTTCACCGTCATAACCTCTGAGAAGTCCAAATCCCCCTTCTTGAACCACTCAACGAGCTGCTTATATAAACCGATAGGTGTAGAGCCTGTAGCCAGTCCCAATACACAGTTAGGCTTCATAATCACCTGTGCCGATACGATATTTGCAGCCTTTCTGCTCATATCTGCATAATCCTTAGCATGATATATTCTCATGAAAAATCCCCCCAATTCGTAAAATATACCTAATACTATCTGCACAACCTTCAAATGTGCTGCTTGATTGCATATATGCATTTTACCTTATATAGGACATTTTGTCCAGTACTTTTTGTCATATTTTGCATATTTTGTAAAAAAAATATTAAATTTTAGTACAGTAAAGTGGTAAAATTGCATAAAAATCCGTCTCACCCGAACCTATAATTTTTCACCTACCACCCTGCATCTCTTTCTGCATAACTAAAATAATCCGTTACACTTATATCTAGTATAGCGGATTACCCTGTAACATACAATTATTTATAATCTTGAGTGTCCAGCCACAGACCATCATACTGTCATTATTAAGAGAAAATGACAGCATATTTTTATCAGAGAGCAGTGAATTACTTTGTCCCATATGTCAGAAAGGCGGTCTTGTCTTCCGTGATTAGCATTGTAAGCAGATAAGCACAAAAGAAACCACCGCAGGAATTTAGCTTAATTAAAGCGTTAAATTCTGCGGTGGTTTTAATTATGCAGTCTTTTTAATTTCTATATCCATAATACCAATACCAATATAGCGCGTTCACCAGATTTTTTAATTCAGTAGATGAATTTCCGCTATTAATAACCTTCTGTGAATAGCTGAACGGACCATAGTCCAGCTCGAAAATACAGGCCTTATTCTTTCCGGTGACTTTGCATGCATAATTACTATTCAGGTTGCGTGCCATTATTCCGTTTATATCTACACAATACACCCCATCTGAAGCCTTTTTAGGTGTCAGACTGACTTCATTGCCATATGCATTAACATAGCTGAACTTGTAATTGTTTATATCACAGCCTTCGTTCACCATAAAATAATGTCTTACTGTCATCTCAGACTTACATATCAGAGAGCTTCCGTAATATGTCAGTCCATTACTCTGACTATTTGCACTATCTGTTTTAATAACAGCCTTATATGCAGCAAAATCAGCTGCTGCTACAGCTTTATCTGTATCGCTCAAACCAGCATTTGCCGGCTTATCAGTGTTATATTTAAAGAAGTTCTGCGCTGCAGTTCCATAGTTTAAGAGTGCCTTCACAAGCTTAATGGTCTCCGCCGGATACTCGTTTGATTTTGACAGGAGCTCGGTGGCATATTCTTTTACACTGTAAGTGTATTCATTACCACTATTACCATCCACCACCATTTTAGCTTTAACCGTATCTGACATCTGTGCAGCATTTAGCGGACATGCAAACTTATATATAACCTTTCCGTTTTTCTCAACAGGGATTGCATCGTTTACGCTGACCTTATATGGCTGGCTATTATTCACCGTAAACTCCATATATGCGTTGCTGTTTGATTTGATACTTTCAGGAAGCTCCATATAGTAGTTCATATCAATATTATCTTTTAAAGTAAGGCTTCTGCCAACAAGCTTCTCAGAATCTTTTTCTACATTATTGGCGGTAAATGCTTTAATACAGAAATTACCATACACATTCTTATAATTCCAACTGTGGGAATATGCCAACCCTGTACCATAGAAATAATAGCTTGCCGTATTATCACTTGACGCATGATTCTCCCACACCATTTCATTATTATAATTTACATCACCGACCATCGCTGCCTCAAGGTCAATGGCAGGTATATCAGTAGTCACTACAACCGAATAGCTTGTCCCAGGCTTCAGATTAACCGCTGCTTTAAGTGGAATTGTATATACTCCGGCATAGGTTGTCTGCCCTGTAGTAGTAGCAGTCTCCTGCTTTGTTCCGCTAGTTGGCTTTGTCTTATCTTTTAAATCTGTATAAATCTCTATTGTATAATTCACATTCGTTTTAGATGTAATAGACAGGGAAACTGCTTTTAAGTCCTCAGAAGATACTCCCTGTTTTATCTGAGTAGTAAAAACATTGGCCAATTTCCTATAACTTTCTTGACGGGCTACATTTAATCCTCCATCAACCTGATAGTTGTTATCATATCCATCATTAGCAGAAAAATCAAACACCCAAGCCGTATCGGATAAAGAAAACGTTTCATATGACATCCAAAAATAACTCTGATCATAATATGAACCGGTTCCGTCTCCCCAACTATTACGAATAAGCCATGCACCATCTTTTTCAGGTTTAACACCATCTCTGAAATTATCTTTAGAATAGTTATCATCCCATCCAACAGCCATTACCGCATGACCTGCTCTGTTATCTGTTTTATCATTATAACTGTTATTTATGTAATGATATCCGGTATCATTATGACTATACATAATTCCCACTGCACCATATTTTTTTATGGCTTTTTTCACATCTGATGCATTTTCCTTGATATTAATCATGTATGTATTTTCCAGATGTGCCTTATCCTTTGAATATGCATATTCATCAGATAAACCTGTATTAAGAAAAGTATCAATAGTGCTTACTGTATATCCGTTGCTTGCCACCTTACTATATGGTACATCACTCTCGCTTACCGGACCACACCACTGTCCCATTCTGCGTGCCGCCATCAAATAGTTGCCACCACGATTGAGATAACCATACTGAACACTTGTATTATTCATATAGTACTTTGCATAGTCCCCCACTGTTCCACCAAGCGGATCTAGCAGCGAATTATATGCATAATATGCCAGATGCAGTTCACTAAGATCTATATTTTTATCAAACGCACCATCATTAATCAGATCAAACTCTGCAAGACCTATTGACGAAAATGTCCAGCATGTGCCAAGGGGATTTTGATTACGAACAGACGGATATTTCGCCTTGATATCGCTGACTCCATTTGCCGGATACTTGCTCTCTATAGTTTCATCTGCAGAATATCCCCAATCATCAGAATACGGCACCGCCTCATCCGGTTCATACACCGGTGTATTATAATCCAAATCACTCAGAATATATCCACTTGTAATGCTATTTTCTACAATTGGCTGTTGTTCTGCTTCACCGCCTTGCTCTGCTGACACCGGTTCTGCTGCCACCGGAACAGCCGCACCTAATATCATAGCCGCACTTAACACCAATGATAAAAACTTTTTTGTCTTCATTCGACTTCCTCCATTGTATTAACTCCTCTTACGTTTCTTCTTCAAATGTAGGTAAAACCACAACTGACGTCACATTAGTCAATCGGTATAATTGGAAGCTCTATCACTCCGTTATCAGATTTCGGTTCATTATTATTATTCATTCCTGAATTGTTTATTTCAGATTTTTTATCAATCTTATCACCTGTTTTATTTACATCGTCTGAAGTGTTTTCTGATTCATCATTTTTCATTATATCAGTCTCATATGAATCCCTGGAATCATTATTATCGGTGTTTTCTGATGAGCTCTTTGTATCTTTCAAGCTTTTGCCCGTTTCTTTTGTAGTTGTTGAACTTTTATCAGAATTCTTTATATCACCAGATTTGTCCTTATCATCGACTACTGTTGCTTTGTCTTTTGAGGAATCGGATGAATTCTTATCCACATTACCAGTCTCTGTATTTTCTGTATCCAATATCATCTCTGTAGCTGATACTGCCTCTGTTGCTATTTCTGAGCTTGTTTTATTTTCAAGCGCTATATTCTTTGCAGACAGTGCTGCAACTGTAATTGCTACGCCAAAAATCAATATCACTATTGTGCTAACCATTTTTTTGTTAAAATTAAATTTCATTTTCTATATCCTAGTATAATTATGGTGTAGTCAATCAAGACTACTTGGTTAATAAGATTCTGTAAATCAGATAACTAAAGAAGGGATTCTTCCTTCATCAGATACTCTTTGCTTGTCCAACTATATGGCAAAAATACTTGTGGCATTCCATCTCTTCTTACACTAATTTCAAAATACTGCCGATAATACTCAATTCCTTCAAGCCCAGCCTTGCTCAAATAATCATCAAATATTCTATTGATATTTGCAAATATTTTCAAAGCCTGCTTACGGTTGTGCACTACAATGCACTCGCTTAAATTATCAATTGAGTGCTCTTTAATATACCCATCATTGCATATATATCTATGTTCCTTTTTTACCAATTCAGCCAAGCTGCAAGTAGATGACTTTTTAAATTCGAAATAGAAATCTATAGGTTCTGTCTTATAATCGTCAGACGCTGAAAAATCCTCTAAAAAATTCCACTTTTCATAATTTTCTTTTATATATGCATGCTTTTTAGCAAGCTGAATTTTCTCTAACTTCAACTCTCAAAGTCAGGAATTATACTCTAGTACTATATTTTATGCAACAATTTATTTAATTTTTTGATATTCAAACCAATACATTGCATCCAGCAACGTCTTCAATTCAGAGGTTAGCTTTGAACTGCCATATGCTTTTGCAATGTAGTTCATCGGCTGATAGTCCAATATAGTTTCTGTATTTCCATTCGATACTATCGTCCTCATGCCAGAAAAGAAATTTCTGTTTATACAAGTTACTTCTATATAATACATGTCTTTATCTTTCGAACGACATGGTGTAGCATAGCCTATCATATCTCCGCCCACATACGTTGCAAACGAATAATTTGATATATCTCTGCCGGAATCAAGCTTAAAATAGTGTCTAAGCTTTACATCATCTCCTACTACAAGGCTCGATCCGTAATAGTGTATTCCACTCATTGAAAATTGGCGGATACTTGAATTGGCAGCATACTGCTTCAACGTTGCCTGTGGAATTTGTTGTATCGTCCTATCGGCATTCGTAAGGCTTCTGTTGGCTAATGCATATGTCATAAATCCAAAATACTGCTGTGATGCAGCGCCATAATTCAACATCGCTTTTACCACCGGCTTATATGCTGCATATTCTTTTGTATTGCTTACCAATAAGCTCTTGGAATAATCCTCTACTGATGTTGAAAATGTATCCAGCACTTTTCCACTATTAGAGAGTAACTGTAAATTTACTTTTTCGGTCATCTCAACTGCGCTTATATCAATTCTTGAGCAATATGATTCGCCATCACCAACCGGACTCCGGTTCAATGCCACATAGTGTGGTGTTCCGCTGTCACCTTCATAGGTGTACTTGACCATGCAGTCTCCTATGTCATACGTAGAGCCGGTCATTTTCCAGTAGATATTTAGACCGATATTATGATTCTCCAATAAGGATATACTCTGACTCTTTGATACACTTACCTTTTCGCTTCCTGTGTTTGTATTTTGACTTCCGGATGAGGTATTTCCCGGATTTGCAGCTTCTGATGAATCTCCATGATCTCCGTCTGCCTGTCCATCTGTTACCAGATACCATATTGATTCTTCTTCAAAATAAACATTACCGGAAGCATCAAGTGCTCTTATTCCTATACAAAAAGCTCCTGATTCCGAGGCCTTTGCCGGTGTTATTTTAAGCTTATTCTGTGCAGTTTGTTCTATGTTTACCGCAACATTTTCTTCTTTTTCACTTATATACCATTCGTATGCAACATTATCTACATATTTACTTACAGCCTCGCCACTCTTATCATATGTTGTCTGCTTTGTTCTAAGATTGCATGTATATGAGGCGCCGCGGTTTATAAGCATACCAGAGCTGCCACGTTCTTCATCGAGTGTATATGCGGCAGGAACCACTTCATACTCAGCAGTTTTCTCACCGGTACATTTTTCCTTGCCATAATAGTAGTGATAGCGTACTGTGAGTTTTGTCTTTCCAGGCTTAATTCCGGTATATTTCCACTCATTACCGGCATTGGATATTTTTATGATGCTTTCATCCTGAGAAATTACTGAGTCAACTACATATATGTATTTTTTCCCGCCAGCCTGCGACCGCGCATCCTGTGTCAGTTCGCCTTGTCCGTTAGTTCTGATATTTTCTGTCTGATTGACACACACTGTTCCGGCTGCAAAGTCTATATCAAAGCCATCCTCAGAAACAAGCTTAGCATTTGTCTTAGATACCTCAGCAGTTCCATTGTAAGCAATCGCAGTAATATCAATATCCTGAGGGCTGTACTGGCTCAGCCAATTCGTGGATAAAGTAAAATATACCGCATCCCCAAGAACTCTGATTGTATATGAGTTCCGGTCAATTGCTTGCTCACTTCCGTCCGATATATAAAACAGCTTATATGAATCACAAGCCACAGAAAGATTGCTCTTTGATACACATACTGTCAAATCAGCGCCTTTTCTATAAGCGTAGCTGCTCTTAGTGAATACAAATCCTGATTTATATTCTGTCTGTGCAGTCTGAACATTTATCGATGCACTGTCTGAATTGGTGTCTGCATATGTGATTGCGTGAATCGGTGTTAGGGCGAGAGTGAATGCTATTCCTAACGCAATTGGTTTTGTCTTATTAAATTCCATGTAACCTTATTCCTTAATTTCCAGTTAATTACTTTGATGCAGTACCTAATTCATAAATCGCAGTCACTAAATCGGACAATTTATTACTACTATTTTTTGAATTTAGCACTTTATTACAATAATCATTTACGCTACATGTAACAAACGCTTTTCCATTTACATTTATAGTAAATGATTTAGAATAATCGGCTAGTAATATTCCTGTTAAATCAACATAATATTTACCATCTTTCTTAACCGGTTTTAAAATTTGATTTCCTACTGTAAACTTATAATCAGATATATTTTTACTATCAATGCTGAAATAGCATAGTCTTCTAAAACTATAGTACTCTTTCTATATGAAATTTACAAGCAAAACTATGCCATTTGTTGTTTCTGATATTCGCCCCAGTACAATGAATTCAGTAAAATCTCTGCATCAACATTGCCTTTTGTATATGCCTTGGCCACATACTTCATTGGACTATACAAAAAACTCACAATCAGCGCCATCTGAAATCTGGATATCAGGTCTCTCAAAGATTGACTTTATGTTTAAAGTGGTATCTATATAATACATATCTCCAGCCCTTGTAAATTCCAAATAAGAAACACTCGTAAATTCATTCGTACTTTCTTAAAATAGATAAAAAATACGTCTGTTTATAATACGATAATATTTTAAACAGACGTATCTAAAAATGGAATCGACAATATTTGTATAAATTAGCACAATGTTGGTTTTTATCACTATCACTTTAAAACTATCAAAGCATCTCCTCCAAACAATCAACAATTGCTTTGCAATAAGGCTCATATTCACCATTATTCTTATTTGAATAATATTCTATAAAACTACGAATCTCATCATCCGTATAATCCTCATCATCAAACCCCTCTGATGCCTGAATAGCCTGCTTGTTCAAACCATTGCGGCGCACTGCTTTTATTAATTTGCTTCACGTCTTTTACCCCTTGATATTAGTATTCTTGCCTTAGAAATACCATCAGCATAACCATTTGTTTTCTTATCCAATATATCCACTATTTTCTCTGCTTCATCATACTTCTTATCTTCAATACACTTGTACATCTCATCAATCATTCTCTTGATGTCCTGATTAACTGAAGACGTATTCATTACTTCCTCTAAAATAACATTTGCATCCCATCCCACAAAGGATTCATAGGTCTTAAATAGAATCTCATTATCTTCATTATACAGATATAATAAATTGACAGAATCATCCATCTCACCCAAAATCTGCGGAGAATGTGTAGTAATAATAAACTGGATATTGGGGAATGTGTCTCTTAAAACATTCAATACCTTTCGTTGCCACGATGTATGCATATGCAAATCCAATTCATCAATGAGCACAACACCTGAGCCTTCCAAAGGATTCACATCTTTACCCGGATTTGCCAATGCCATTCTTCTTGCCAAATCTCCAAATAGAGCTATCGTGCATTTTTCTCCATCCGATAACTGATCTATCTTTAAAGACTTGCCGTTTTTATTGACCTTCATTGCCAAAGGTCTTCTCTCTATCCGAATGTCCTCAAATCCATCAAGCATAGCTAACATTGCTTTTTTAACAGCTGCAAGGCTTTTATCTTCATATTTTGAATCATCTCTAACCTTTATCTGATTCTCTATATCCTCCTGATTTCTGAACCATTTAAATAAATTCCTAAAATCTATCGTACTTTCTATAGCTTTGTCAAATGCATCCAGTTTTACAAACTGCTCTTTAGGAGCCCTAACCGGCACATCAAGCACAATTCTATTTACTCCATAATTAACAAAAATGGGCATACTCTTATTATCCGATTCCTCTATCCAATTGCCATTGCCATCATCATAACCCATTTGTATATATAACGATTGAAACTTATCTGTAAGTTTTTTAAGAGCACTTGTATTTCTTTTTTCACCTTTAGCCCTGTCAATTGTGCGTTCATAATATATGCTTTCGCCATCCCCAAAATCGAAATCTGCCTTTATGCCGGCCGCAGACTTTCCATAGCTAATAAAATCTTCATTGAATCTGGCTGTCTTACTTCTTACCGTTCCCATCAGCTTTTCAATGATATCAGCATATAATAAATCTATAGCCTGAAGGATTGTTGACTTGCCAACGCCATTCACGCCAAAAATAACCGTTGTCTTATTATCAAGCTTTATTTCCAGATTGTCTATTCCCTTAAAATTTTGTAATGTTATCGAATCAAGCTTCATATCCCTACCTCACAATAACTCTTCAGATTACAGTAAAAAACCGCTATACCATGCTTATAGTATAGCGGATTTGTATTTAAAAAACAATTTATATTTTACCACTTTTTCCGATACTCACTCGGACTCATGCCCTCTACCTTCTTTGCAACCCTCAAAAAGTTTGATTACTCTAATTTCCCATCGAATACTGCTTTGCCACTTCATTATAAAGATATAACGCCTTTACTACATTATTCAGCTTTGTATTAGAATTTTGTGAATTTAGCGCCTTATACATGTAAGTCATTGCCATAATACAGCTTCAAATCCGTACCGGAATTCAGAACAAGACTGCCTCCTAGGAATGAAACGCCCATATTGTTGTTGAAGACAGCATAATTATAGTCTTTCGAAACTGTTGTATTAGTTGTATTCGCTGCTTTCTGGCTCAGCTAGTATTTTGCTTGCATAGTCATAAACCGAATATGAATATGTCTGTCCTGTCCAATCATTGCAATGAAGCACCGCGTTTACCTTTTTGGTCATTTCTGCGGCGTTAACCCTGCATTTAAATGAATAACAGTCGCTTCCATTGTAATTAACCTTGTCTGCGTCTTTAAGATATACACATGTGGATTTTTTACTTCCTTCAGGTGTAAATTCGACATATGCATTATCTTTATCAATCAGTAAAGAATCTGACAGTTGCATAACAAAATTCAATCCGATATCATCACTCAGGCTTAGCGAAAGGCCTTTCAGTTCACCAGAATAATCATCTTCTATCTTTTTGCCACAAATGCTGCAAATATATTTTCCGGATTTTTCATCTTTTACCCAGTTATGTATTCCGTCTGCAGTAGTTTTATTCAAATCAATTGTTTTTGAATTGTTACCGTAATCGCTTTCTGAAAGTGAACTCGTCACTTCACAATATAAGGTTTTATCTGATATACAAGCATATTCATCTGCTGTCAACTCAACACTGACTGTACAAGTTTCCCCACTGTTTAAATGCTCTATCTCAGATTCTTTTATTATATCATCTCCATTGCTATTAAAAGAAATAGCTACATTATCAGCATTTTGATAGCCATTATTTTTCAATATGCACTCAATATTGTAATCATCATTACACATATGCTTTACCTGCACATTGCATATTTCTATATCATTGTGTTTTATAACCGTTTCAGCCTTTGAATAAATGTGAGCTTCCAGAGATTTTGCAAAACCTGCATTTTTTCAATCAAAAACACAGGTTTTTGGCTTATTTTCAAGGTTTTTTATCTGTTCGGTTGCGTACAAATTTTCTTTAGTTGCACGTTTTACCAAAAGTTAACAAACTCTGCCACTTGGCAAATCATCAGATAACTCATTCTTGGTATTACTGCTGGTATTATTATCACTGTAACAAATTCACAATTCACACATCCCATTGCCGTATTGATTTAATTTAATCTTATTGTGCTCAAACTTTATCTTATTTAAGTCAATATTCAAATTACATATTCCATCATTCCAGTCTTTCATAATACATAATGCTTCCGGATCACAATTAGCGCTCCTCATTTGTATCAATGACTTTCCCTCAATTTCATCTTTCCTATATGCCGAATAAATGCGAACCTCTTTTATTTCGATATTTAAAAAGGCCGCCAATGCTCGCGCATTGTATATTCCCATAACAAACTGTCTCTTTGATTTCGCAATAGTAGAAGTATTAATTGTTTTCTTAAATTCCATTACATGGAGTATCCATTTATCATCTAAGTCCAACTCAAATAAGAACTTATCCGGACATGACTTTGCATATTTTATGTTTTCATCCAAATATGGTAAAGTATTTTTCTCCGGATCGTTAAAAATTAGTGTACAATTCTTAAGTTTGCATATCAGGTGAACTTTCCCCTCTTTTTTCTTTTCTTTTAATTCTACCTTTCCATTTTCAACTATATATTTTGAACTATTAAAGTATTTCAATTTATCTACAACGTGTTCTGGAAGCATTTTATTTTTCCTCATCACATATAATATCTGAAACCGCCAATGTCTGATTCAATAGATTATTCAATGCATTCGAAAATGAATGAACTCTGAATTGATTATTATCAGGAACAATTTTTTCAACTTTAGTCTTGCCTGATATATCTGTAAATTGATATATAGAAATTTCATCTATACTTATTAAATCATCACTATATAATCCCATCTGATTCAATATAGCTCTATTTTCATCATAATGTCCATTTAGCTGACACATATTATTGATATGCTGAATAATAATATCACTATGAGTCGATGCAACAATATTAATTCCTGAATTCACCATACGTATAATCAACCGTGCCATCTGATATTGCAACTGCGGATGCAGACACATTTCCGGTTCCTCATAACATATTTCCTTTATTGTTCTTGAATATCTTAACAATAATATTAAAGGAGCCAATTCTGTGACTACGCCCGAAGTAGCTCTCAATGGAATTCCACTATCCATACCTTTTGGAATATATTGAATAGTTCCACTATTATTATCTATACATTCAACACGACCATTTGCCATATTGTCATTGATCCACTCTATTAAATTCAGCCGTGAACTTTCTCTTGTATTATAATTCAAATCATCAATTGTATCCAGGAAATGAATTATAGGCTTAGGAAACGGTGAGACTTCCGCTGACTTCATTGCTATGCCATTTCCTATTTGCCAATCAAACGCCCTCTTTCTTCCCACTTGATTTATCGTATTCTTTGCCAACATAAATCCTGTACGTGCTGCTGGAAGATAAAACGTTGAGCCTGGTGCTAAATTATTTTTTAAAAACCCACTAATCATTTGTGTTATAATTCTGCTTATAACTTTTTTATATGGAAGTTCTGAACTAAACACAAATCGCATCCACAACTCGTCACTTTCATAAATTTCTATTCCACTATCTTCAACCGTAGTATCCATCTTAATTCTGTATTGGTGCTTAGAATTATTTTGAATTTCAATTTTACCAATACTCATTCCATCAAAATTAAAAATAGATTTCACAAATTTATCTTTATTTACCTTAAAAAGTTCATTAATGAATTGAATTATATCTTTTTCGTCAATTTCAATTTGTTTAATTTGTTTATCAGTTATTAAATTATGAAGATCCATATAAAATTGTGGCAAATTACTTTTTAACAAATTATCTAAGTCCTGACATAACATTATATTATCTTCTGATAAAAGTGCCCATATTAATGATAGCAGATAGCTTTTTCCACTATTATTATCACCTACGAACAGTGTCAAGGGTGTAACTTCAATTTCAGCTCTTTCAATTTTTCCATAGTTTTCAACTATCAACTTATATGCCATATTCATACCAACCTATATACCTTTATAAATTCTAATAATCCTATATATTCACAATAATAAATGATATTTTATATAAAAAACTTCCCCCATCATTCTGCTGCCTTATTTTTGCTATTTCTTATATCTGTTATTTTTTTGATAAATGATTCTCTTACACGATCCCATTTATTATCAGATAAATGCGCAAGATTAAATATATCCGAAAATTGTCTTTTTATTTCGTTAAGCTGCATATTTAAATTTGCATCATCCAATTTAATTCCTATTTGCTGTGCATTAATGGCTCCATCTATATCTTCGTACTCAAATCCAGGCAATAAAATACTTCTATAATCTTTCTTTAATATCCATGTAGCTCCCATCTCATTCAGACATGCAGGACTCTTATAATAATTATCAGAAAGCATAAACAAAACCATAAGATTTTTTCTATCATTTTTAAACTCTTTAGCTAAATAACCATAGATATCTTTCCCCCAGGAAATATTATACCCCTCACAAGAACTACAAAAAATAGTATTTTCTGTCATTCCCATGTCCTCTAAAAGTTCTACAAAAGCCTTAACATATTCCTTATCTAATGAACTATGACTAATAAATAAACGCGTTTCTTTTTGTTGTTCTTCCATATTATGCGGTCCTCCATCACAGCTTCGATCATTTTGTACAATCGGATTTTTCATAGGTACTACCTTGTATGAATTAGTTTTTTTCCCACCAGAGTCGCTGTAGGTATCATCTCTTTCTTTCAGATATTCTTCAAAGTCACTTCGGTCAACCATATACTGTATCCTTGCACCTCTTTTTAATTCGCAAACATCGATTCCTTGTGAACAAAATTGACATGTATTTTCCTCTTTATCATCCTCAAATACCGTATTTAAATTATTGCAATGTGGACACTTAAAAGTCCATTTATATCTCAACACATGTTCATTATGTAAAGTATCTACCAGTTTATTTATCTCATATTTATCGACTTGAAGCATCTTTTCCAAAATATCATCGCTTAAATTTTCACATTGCCTCAACATCAAATTGGACAGGTAATTGTTCAGCCTCTGAAATATACTCTGATTCATATGTATTATACAACTCCCATATTTTCTTATAATCATCGTTGGTATAGTATCTACTGTTTAATACATGTATAGTTAAAAATCTTCCATCTGATGCATCATATTTAACAGACATAAGCCCTTTACCACTATTCTGAGAAAATGTAACCACAATAGACACTATCTGTTCCACTAAATCCAACGAGTTTCTAACACACATAAATGTTTTAGCATCAAAAATACACCTTACTCCTTTTTCGCTTGTTAATGAAGCTGTCAAATTATCCCTATCACTAAATCTAACTCTTGATATATATTTATCCGTGTTTTGTAATAAATCTTGTAATGTATGATCTTGTAAATAATCAAATAACGCTATTTGTTGAACCAGCTTGTATATTTCATCATTCACATTTATTACATCGTCATTCATAGTCCGCAATCCATTTTTGATTATTGAATTACTCAATGTAATTCCGTCTAATAGAGAATTAACTATAACTGGAATATTCGCCTTTTTGTTTTTAACCTCTGTTACAGAAGGAAGATGTCCATAGAACTCGTCAAACAAAGCCTTGCTCATTCTATACAAAACTTTCTGTGCTTTAACAGAAGCTGGCATTATTTCAAAATCAAGCAGGTCTTGTAATCTGTTAAATATCCAATCTAGCTGTTCCATAGGTCTATAGCCTTCACACACATCATCTCTATTCCAAACCTTTATAGTAAGTTTCCTGTCCGTGAAATCAAATACTACTGGTATATATGAATATGTCGCACTTATACTATTATCTTTTTCAAGTTTAATTTTATAAACAAATATCAATTCTATTTTTTGTATTTTTCCATCAAATATCTTTGAATTAATAGCACATACTTTTACATCCTCGTCACTTAACGATGTGCTTATTATTCTATTAAAACTCAAATCAGGGCAATCATACTCTCGTACAAAATCGGTCCAATCCTGAACCCTTTTCATTTTTCTAACAGACTTTAAAGAATATATCCTTACAAGCTGCCTTTTTCCCGACATAAGTTCCTCAAAAAAGAAGTCATTGATTTCTTCCTCAGAAATTCGTCCGCTATCCAATAAATGTTCCAGCCACGCAGACAATTCAAGTCTATCATCATTTTCCGACTCTTTAATGCCCTTTGATTCCAAAAAAATCTTAACTTTTGTATCTCTTATATTCTTTATAATAGGCTCTATTATTACCGCCATATTTATCCTCCCGGCAATTGGTAAATTATCGTATTCCATCCGCTAATTATTTAATATCAGTATAGCAGAATAGATCATAATATAAAAGCAATAAATAGAATTTTATACATTCCATTCTCGATCCGGCTTATATCCGCCTGCGTAATTCCGGTTTTAGCTGATAAATCTTTCTGTGTCATATTCTGCTGCACTATTGCATCAATCATCGCCTCTACTTCCTAAAAGTCCCTATACATTCATCTATACTTTGATAAAGCTTGTAATCTGTGCAGCCAACCCTCCTCATAACTCTCTCAATCTGTTCCTTATCAGTATCGCTAAAATAGGATATATGCCACTTCGCATTTTGGATACGTTTATCATGACCACCATCTATATAATCAGCAGCTCCAAGTACCGAGCAGCAATCACCAGGAAGCTGCTTTACCTGTTTTAATATGCAAAATTCTTCTATAACTTCCTTTGTTCTGGCAGCCTGCTCCATTACAAATCTCTTATGGACAGCATCCTGAGCTTTTTGCATAGCTTCTTCTACTTTATGAACCCTACCATCACCATCTGTATAGACATTCGTTTTCCCAAACAATGCTTTTTCCATCATTTCTTCTTTAGGAAAAGAAATATTCTCCTTCTGAAGTTTTGTTTTTCTATGTAGTGTTGTATACATAATATTCAACTGAATCCATTCCAACAATTCAGCTTCTGACATGTTCTGTATTCCAATATTCCTTATCTGCCATAAAGCAGATAATTTATTAAAATCCACTCCTACTTGTGTTGCTTTAACGAGAAATTCAAAGTATTTGAAATCAGGTTCTCCAAATGAATGTCCTAATACGTAAATATCTGTTATATCTTCTATATGCACTCCATCTAAAGTCATAAACTCGCAGAGGTCATCTATATTGTCCTGCACATGTTTGTCTGTTTCATATAATGCATTCTCTACAAGATATAACTCTCTTAACCTTTTGCTCTTGTCTCCGCCAATTCTATGAATAAATTTTTGTTCCATAAGCTCTGGGAAAGCAATTTCTGGATGCTTAGAATGACCAAACACAATCGATTCCGCATCTGAGAAATCTCCATGTATATAATTCACATTTCTTTCATCAACCTGAAATCTTTTCTCTAATGTATTAGTGTAATTAAAATTGATAAAATAGCAACTATCATCAAATCTATAGCCAGTTTCCTTGTCCTCTATCGAGATCGACTTGATCCAATCTCCAAAAACTTTTCGTAAAATTTCCAAAGCCGCATTTAATGTTTCCTGCATTTGATAAACACCTTTATACGATTTGCCAAAATACAGTGCTATATTCTGATCATCAAGCAATGCCATTGATGATTCAAAGTTCCAGAAGAACTCACCTGGTAATTTCTTGGGATTAAAAATATCTCCAAAAATTTTTTCGACAGGCGTAATTATATTTCCAGCTTTATCCACTTCTGTTTTGATTCTTAGTTGCTTAGAAATTTCAAGAATGTGTTCAAAATAATATTGTCTAAAATTATCGTAAGAGGTAGGAAGTCCCTGCCAGCGATCAAATCCATTTCCAATTAGAAAAAGCTTCGTATATTGACCTTTCATTCTAAAGATTTCCTCCCTTTGAGTAAGCGCTCAATATTCCAACGCTAGATTTTTAATAACTCTTGCATCTGTTTGCTAGATTCAAGCGTTTTACTACATTTTACATGTGACTGAGCAGCGAAATGCCTGTTTCCAGCAGTTCCTCGCTTAATCCAAGCAGTCTGTAACCTATCGACTTCATATGCTCCTCTATATTAAACTCATTATAGTGCTTGAACGGTGTAAGTATATCAGGCAGCATCCGGTGGATTCTGCGACACTTATCATTGCTGCACTGATGCCTTGGAATTCTGAGCCATTCATGTGTTCCGTCCTCGTATCTTATAATGCGGCTGCAGTAATCACGGAAGATAAGACTGCCTTTCTGACATATGAGACAAAGATATTCACTGCTCTCTGATAAAAATATGCTGTCCTTTTCTTGTAAAATCTGTTACAATATATATGGTGTTTACCAAGGTTCCGGAAGCCGATCTTGCAGGAGGGGGCTCCGGAGCCTTTCCTTTTCTCTTAATAAGGACAGTATAATGGTCTATGGCTGGACAATCAAGAGGTCAAGTGAGACAAGATAAGGAATCATAAACACAATTGTAGATGAAGTGGCTCACTTTACACTGGACAGGTGGAACAATTAGAACCAGATTATTCACTAGCAAAGCAAAATGTAATAAAACACTAGCACTTCCTGTTATTCATTATGAATTTTACAAATCAGTTATGCAATATATCGAATTATTTTGTGCTTACTGAAAATCTGGAAAAACAACAAACCCGCCAAGCCTTGTATTACTGGGCTTGACGGATATTTTATACTTATTTTCCTGCAAAAGTCAGGTTTATATACAATCAATAGTCTGTGTATTGAATTTATTATTTTATAAAATTTAATGGTGCCAATTTAATGGTGCCTGATCCCAGAAAGAGACCCCAAAAATACAAACTGATTAATCTACATTATAATTCCATTCTTTCTTTTTAAATAAGACTATAAAAGTAATGACAGGTAATGCTATAAATATTGCGATCATATATATAGCCGAAATTTTACATTGGAAATTTTCTGTTGCAAAAGGTATGATTGTACGCTCAATTAAAAACGTAAACAATGCCGAAAGACTTGTAGCCTCTATTATTCTTCTAACATATTCTTTATTTTTTATTTTATCAATTTTCTTTTCTAATTTTTTGCTTGAAAAAACAATTACTAAAATTACTGCAACAATAATTCCTATTATTGCAAACACTAAACGGTTAACATAAAATATCGATATACCATCCAATATCAAATTTAAAACAGTAACAATACTTGAAACTAATCCAATTTTTAATGTTGTACTCTCCCACGCACGTTTATTTTCGTCTAATTCTTTTTTTGTCTTAACTGCCTTTCCCATTGTTATGCTCCTCATTTACTTACTCAATTACTATTTTTCTAAAATTCTATCAACAATCTTCTATATCAATATATTAACTTTTTTCTATGTTAGCAACCACCTCTTCAAGTGATGGTTTAATTTTAGCCCTCCAAAGGGCATACATTACTGCTTCGCCCAATAGGGCGGTATCGCATGCACTTTTACCGGTCGTCTATAAAACGCTCCTCCGTGAATCTTCTTTTCTAGATTCTTCTGCCTGCTCATTTATATACTTCTGCACTGCTTCATCAGTGATATTACCAATTGTTTCTACTTAATAGCCTCTATTCCAAAATACATTATCCCATTTACTTTGTAGCTCCGGATGTCTATCATATATCATCAGCATACTTTTGCCTTTCAAGTATCCTATAAAATTTAAATACTTAGTTTTGGCGATATTACCACGCTTAGATGCACATGATCCACGCATACCACTCCTGCTAGCTATAATGTCTACATTTTTATACTGACACAATGTATGTAAGCGCTCAATATTCCAACGCTAGATTCTAATTAACGCTTGCATCATCTTTGCTAGATGCAAGCGTTTTACTACATTTTAGTTTTTGCAAACATTTTGAACTTCTTTGCTCCACGGAGTCAAAGCCTCAAGCTGTTCATCTAACATATCTTCACTTGGACGATGCTCCAAAAGATATGTCAGGTATTTATAAATGTTAAGCTCATTGGCCTTTGCCATCTCGACCATTGTGTAGACCAATGCACTGGCAGTGGCACCTTTTGGAGTTGCACTGAACAACCAGTTTTTCCTTCCAACTGTAAATGGACGTATGACATTCTCACATAAGTTATTGGAAAGACTGCAGTGTCCATCCTCAAGATATGTCATCAACGTGTCTTTCCGGTTTTGGGCATACTTCACCGCTGTCTCGAAACGGCTTCCCTTACGTGGCTTCTGTTCATCAAGCCAGTTCCAGAACGCATCGAGTATCGTTTTTTCTTTTTCAAGACGATAGGCTTTTCTCTGCTCAAATGTGTGCTTCTTGTTCTGTGATCTGCGCTCATACTCAAAAAGCTTTGAACAGAACTGGACTCCCTGTACTGCTGGATTGCTCATCACTTATAAAAAATCAAGCTGATGAAGAGATTGAAATCTCAGCCAAAAGTTCAAACAAATATCGTTATCAAGCAAATCTTGCTTTTATTATAGGTTTCATGAAAAGACTTCTTCCAAAAATACTGTGTACCATCAGTACTATCGACGAAATTAACAGACTTTATTCAGAAGCTGTCCGTAACAGGTCTCAAATAATGCCAGGCCGTACTTTCAAACGAAAAAATAATAAAGCAAAGGGACGAACACACTTTAACAATCAAAAAGTTTCTTTTTTATTGTTATAAAAATTATACTAATTAATAGGACTTTCACAGAGTCCTTGTTAAAGTGCGTCATTTTCTGAATTGCTTTGTTTTTTAACTTCTATTTGATAATTTTATCTTGCATCAACTTAAGACTTTTTCCTTAAGTTGACGCTATTTTGACCACATTGGTGACTGACCCCAACAACAATGACCATAAACATCATTAGGGCTAATCATTTTTGGAAGTTAAGGTTATTCCATTTTTTTCTGATACCATATAATATGTTTTGTTCAAAATATCTTCTACATCAATAGTTATTAATTTTGATGAGTCATTAATTGTATTTTTATCGCCACAAATTATTTTTTTATCATCAATTTTTGCTAATAGATAATATTTTTCTTGTTCATCATCAAATTTTACAATTTTAATATTTGAATAATTCATTCTAAGTCCATTAGATATCAAAAATATTAGTATGGTTTCTACTAATGTTCCTAATATTGTTAGGGATATTTTAGGTGTCTTATTAATATTAGAAAATGCTGATATTACCAATGGAAAAAAAACTAAAATAATAACTAAAAAACAATTTTGTTTATTCCGTTCAATAAACGAAGTATTCAGTTTCTTTAGTAACTTTGTATCTTTTTAGCTTCTTTAGTAGCTTTGTATCTTTTGAATTCTTTATGCTTTGAATAACTTTTAATACACCAATACAAAATAACATTATTATTAATATTAAAAACTCGCATATGGAAAAAGTATTTTCCAAAGTAAACATTTCATTGCAAAAAACTATAACTACAAACAAAAATACAAGATTTGACAATTCTTTGTTTTTTTCTTTATTTTTTTTTGATAAAAATATTTCTATATTAGATGCATAAAAAGCTCCTGAAAATTTTACTATAATACTTATTATCACAAACGATATTAAAAATAATTGCACTGGACTATTAAGATTTAAATTAAAGTCATTTATCCTCTCAAAAATAAGATTTAAACTCTCTAAAGTATTGATAATATTACATAATAACATAAAAATATATTCTTCCTTCTCTTATTGTTAACTAGAACTCCTACAAAGTATATCCTGTAAAAATTTAATGGTGCCTGACCCCGAATACCGCTGCATGTTTCAATGCAAATTCGAACAAAACCTCGAACACATAGCTTAATGGCAGAGAGACTGGCTCTCCGCCACTTTTCATTTCTAGCTGATCAACGTATCTTCCGTATTAACTTTTGCCCATATCTCTATATCTCGGAAGCGATGATTCCAGAAAGAAGCATCTTTCATCGTTCCTTCATGTTCCCAAAAACACTTTTCAAAGAAATGCTGTGCACATACATTATTACCATATACATATGCATACAGACGATGCAAACTCAATGTACCAAATGCATATTCCTCTACCAATTTCAAAATTAAGCTTCCTTTGCCTTTGTGTCGATCTTTCTTTTCGCCAATCAGAATAGCCACCTCTGCATTCCTCTGGATATACTTTATACTATGAAGTCCCGCAATACCAATGAGTTTATCTCCATCGCAGACAGCAAACCATATATTTGGGGGATTCAGTTCGTTATAGGATTGGCATATCGCTTTAAAGGTATTTTCACAAAAAGGAAAAATACCACCGATTTTTTCTCTTATACTGCTGTCATCATGCCAACAAAAAAATGCTTCACGATCATCTTCCCGGATACTACGAAGACCTATTTGTCCACCTCTAATAAAGTAATTCTCCATCAGTTTTCCAGATAGCTTTTAGACAAGCGTTCATAACAATTCAGGTATAGTGACTTTGCTTCGTCCATTTTGCCTTCATCCAGTAAGGATACACAAGGCTGAATCATTCCATGGTAAAGATTATTATAAATCACAGCACTCTCTCCAGTTTTTTCTATCTCCTGGATAATCAGGGGTGCTTTGCGGTAATACTCTAACACTTTGCTGCGAAAGTCGTCATCCTCTTGTACAAGCACATCCCGGTATTTACGAAGCGTCTGAAGCTCAGCACAATCATCAGGAAGCCCCTGATGTTCCACACAGGCTGTTGTAATGAAACAACCTGTTCCACCGCCTCCTGAATCCCCCCAGCTTCCGGAACTGTTGCTCCATCCGTTATCAGACCATCTGCCAGAACTGTTATTCCAGCCCTTGTCTATCCAACCTCCAGTGCTGTTATTCCAACCTTTGTCCTGCCAACTGCCGGAACTGTTATTCCAGCCCTTATCCACCCAGCTTCCGGAACTATTATTCCATGCAAAAACAATTCCATTGCCAGTCACTGGAATGCCTTCGGGAGTTACCAGAATTCCATCTTCTCTAAATGAAACCTCCAGTGCTTTCCCTAGCTTCTCTGAAAAAACATTCAACTTATTCACAAGAATACCTCCTATTCGTTTTGCATATTACAAATGGGTTTCAACAACCCTGTTTGTCTATATTTGTACGCCGTTCTCCATGTACCGGCACACCATTGTTTCACCGCACACTTTTCGCAAGGTTCATAAAATGGCCCGCATTCGCTGCTCACTTCGTAATCAACCTGACGTTCATCTGTGTTGGGAGCGATATATGTATCTAATCCATTGGACGCATTGTTAAAATACTTCCAATAATATGGATCCGTCAGACAGAATGGTGTTTCAATAAACGAAATATTACGTTTTTTTACCATCCGCATTTCCAGATAATCAAGCATCTTCTCGACTGATTCTCTGATATCTTCCATCGTCACAAATAATTCTTTTATATTTTTCCCAGCCCTGCCACTGTAATCCATCGTGCAGAATTGGAAACCAACCTGCGGTGGATAATGTTCTTCCAGATACTGAAAAGTTTCTACCAATGTTGGATGTGAAAGCCGATTAAAAATATGCTTAATTGTAACTGGAATTTCTTCTTCTACCAAATGGTCAAGTCCTGCTAAAGTTTCCAAAAGGCTTCCAGAAACTCCCGTTAATTTGTCATGTATGGCTGGAGTACTCGAATGAATCGCTGTGACGATATCAAACCCGTTTTCCGGGATAATCTGCTTCATTCGCCTCACAAAATCCAGATTCTTACAACGTGTCGCATTTGACAATACCGTAATATGAAATCCTTCACCCACCACAAACTCTAATATTTTCAGAAAATCAGGATGAAGCATCGGCTCCCCACCAGATAACACAATATGTGGTACCGTATCCTGCCTTTTTATCAATGCAACTCTGTCTTTGATCTCATCAAAGCTCAAGCGCTTATGAAGCCGGTCATAGGTTGTCAACGGACAACATAAACATTGATGATTACATTCATACCAAATCGCCAGATAAGAAGTTCCCATATCCACCACCCTTTCCTTTAGCTTATATTCCCATTTAATATTTCTTGAATCAATCGAGGATAAATAGAACGATTCAGAGCACATTCCACCTCGTCAATCTGGCCATCTCTGTTCAGATACCGATTTCTACTGCTACATCCCCCTTGGCAATAGTACCACCATGGGCACTCTTTGCATCGCTCATCTTTCTTCGATAAAAAAAATTTATTTTGCTGTACAGCTTTATTCACCATGATTTCAATACTGTCTTTCTCATAGATTGACCCAATTTTCTCCTCTGGAAAATCAATCATCTCACATGGAAAAATATTACCCTCATGATCAAACGAAACCATCTTCCTGCCACCTTGGCAACCATGAGAAATACAGCAACTCATATTGCTTCTCTGCAGAAGATTTTTAGCTCTGACCTCAATATTTCCTTCCGAAAAGTTAGCGCCAAGACAGCGATATGCTTGAAGATAGTCCATCAATTCATTTGCAAACCAAAATACATCTTTCTCGTCTAATGCCAACTTCTGTTCAGGGGCATGGTCATTATCTCTCACAAGATTAAACTTCATAGATGTTAGGTGAAGCGTATAAATAAAATAATCCAGAATCTCCTTCACATATTTATAGTTATGCTTTGTGACAACTGTAATTCCACCTATATCTTCACCATAATATTTTTGAAGATTTCGTATACCACGCTCCACAACTTCTGCACTGGGCTTGCCAGAAACCATTCGACGTTGGCGGTTATGAAGTTCTGGTGTACCATCCATACTTATTCCAATATGTATTTCCCAGTTAAAAAGCTTTTTTGCAATTTCGTCTGTAATCAGACTGGCATTTGTTTCAATATCAATTGTCACCGACAAACTTGTATGCTTGAAAAAATCTACTACAAATTCGATACGGTCTAACGCCAACAACGGCTCTCCGCCCCACATCTGCAAACCAATTCTTGAAACAGATTCCTTATGGCAGTAGTTCAGAATGTATTGCAGGATTTTCTCCAATACATCAAAAGAAATGGTATCTGTATTGTGAAAATTCCTAAAACAATAGATACAGTCAAAGTTACAGTGTTTCGTTAAATCAATGATAAAATACCGTACTTCAACTTCCTTCTCACATCGAAACATCTGTTTACCAGGAACAGATGCCAAACCATGCTGCACCAATTTGAATTGTAATTCCTCTGATGGCTTCTGCTTACGAATGCTCTCCAGCAATTCATCATCCACAATCATCACACAGCCGTTTGCCGAAAGCATAAAATGACACCCATTATCAGAGAAAAGATGACATCCTCCAAAGAAAAAATTTCCTATCCTGTAAGCTTCCAGATATCCTTCTTTCATTCAATCATCCCTTCTCTCAATAATACCTCCAACAAATTCTGTACGCCCATCTCCGAAAGGAGATACAATAATTCTTCATCGGAAATACCATTTTCCAACTTCAAAACAAATTGTTCCAACAGACTATGGCTGCCCTCTACTAGAATTTGCCGGTCAGTAAGAATATTCACCAGAAACAGCTTGTTTTCCTTTATTATAGTATCTGCATAACTAGCTAAAAAGTTCTTCTTAATCGTATCTACATTATATATGTATTGCTTCATATCATTAATCCCTAAACAGTTTCCGCTTCATCTCTGGTATTTTCAATTCCTTTGGCAACTTATTCTCATACTGTGACAAATCATCTATCATCTTTAACCCTTTATTAAACATATCCTGATTCACACTCGGACATGTGTCAAAAAAATCTTTCAGTGTGCAAGCTGCCCTTCTTTGACTTTCTGCTGCATCTTTGGGATTTAGATATTCATTCAGACGACCATACAAATCTGTAATAGCTCTATCGAAATTTCTTGCTTTCTCAACAAAGTCCATGATTGTATTAAATGCTTCTGACTGTTCCATGTCCTTGCAAATGATCAATGCGTCCCAAACATCGCCTTTATGGACATCAAAGTAAGGAAACTGCACAGAAAATGTGTTATCTATGATCAGACCTCTTACATGCAACACGCTTTGCGTATCACAAGAATTATTCAAAATAGATTTGGCTGCAATCTTAAATTTGGAAAGCGGAATAAAAAAACCAATAACAAAGTCCAGACTTATCTGCTGCAGTACCTTCTGTTGATCAATACGAAGCCCTTTTTCAAAAATCTCTTTTGCCACATGATAGGCTTTTCTTCCAAAATACACGCCACACAAGGAAACTACAATACTGAGTATGCCAATTAGGACGCTGATTACCTCATTATTATTTTTCAAAAATGTTTCTAATCCATCTATCGTCCACATATTGACAAACTCCTTTGTATTTCTTTTTTTGCATTTTCTGTTATGTATTAACTAAATCTTGATCGCATATCTAGTCCCTTTGAAACAGATCACTCATCCAAGCAGCTATCATAACGATTAGCAATGATTGCCTGTGCCAGCTCCTTGAATGCATTCAAATCATTCACCACTCTGCTTCCAAAGAAGGTCGTACCACCTTCCAAAGTCGACTCAGAAAATTTAAGTCTTCTTCTGATTCATAAATGTCATCAGCGAAAGTACTATTCTTATGACTACACTCTGTACACTCCCATACATAATTATGGTCATTGGATGTACCTAATTATCAAGTCATTAAGAATTTTTCACACTTTTGCAATTCGCCGCAACAAAGTGCTGATTGTGATTTAAAACTGGCTATTTTGCAAATTCTAAATTTTATCTATCTCGCAAATACGTTAAAGTGAATTTATATGTTCATAGAAATTTAATGGTGCCTGACACCAACAATGTCTTAATTCCATTACTTACAACTTGTGCTCTTAAAACTACCTGAGGACTTGAAATTTTTTCGGGAGTATCGCTTTTTTCTAAACATACAACCACCACTCTGTGCACTCTTTAATTTTTTTTTATTATAACATTCAGCATGCGAAAATTCAAGATATGTGATTGTTGAATATTCTTGCCTAAAATGAATTTCTAAATTCCACCGCCGAATGGGGTGATGGAATTCACTCTCGCACAGTAGATATTTACTCTTTCATATAATCATGTTATGGTTATGACTCCTTCTGACAGCAGTAGAAGGAGAATCATTATGAGTAAATATATACCAGGAAACCAGAAGCACCTTACTTTAAATGATCGGATCTATATTGAAAATGAACTGGCAAAAGGGACTACATTTAAAGACATTGCAGCATTTTTATGTAAAGATCCAACAACTATATCTAAAGAAGTCCGTGCTCATCGGCTTTCAGATTGGTATCACAAAGGTACTTTTTATAACGCAAAGAACTTTTGCATTCATCGTTACCATTGTCAAAAGACCAATGCCTGTGGAAAAATCCTTCTCTGTGGCATTAAATGCGCCTCATGTCCTACCTGTAATCAGCCCTGCAAGGACTTTGAAAAAGAACAATGTAAACGATTGGACCAAGCGCCATATGTTTGCAATGGCTGCACGAAAAAGATAAATCACTGCACGATTGCACATAAATACTATTACAACGGCCGTGCTGCTGACAGAAAATATCGTGAACTGCTGATATCTTCTCGTTCTGGAATAAATATGACCAAGCACCAGCTCCATCAGAAAGACCAGATCATATCTCCATTGATTGAGCAGGGGCAATCCCCTTATCAAATCCTTACAAATCACCCGGAACTGGATATGTCTGTCCGCTCTATGTACACATACATTGACAAAAGACTCTTCACAGCAAGAAATATTGATTTGAAAAGACAGGCAAAATTCAAACCGCGAAAGTGCCATAAAACACAAATCACTGATTATTCTGTTTTTACAGACAGAACCTACTCAGACTTTTGTTCCTTAGACCTGTCGTCTTTTGTGGAAATGGATGCTTTCGTATGGTTTTACCGAAAGGAACTTCTTTTGAATTCTTAACACAATGGGATGTGAATCTCATCGTAAACCACATCAACTCCACTCCGCGAGAAATCCTCAGTGGAAGGACACCATATGAAGTTGCATTAGAAACGCTTGGTGAAGATATCTTAAAAGCATTTCAGCTTAAGCCGATTGAACCAGATAAGGTTAATCTGACGCCTAAGCTGATACGCTTTAACCATTAATAAAACTAATCGAAATCTGCTGTCAGACTGGATGTAAACTTTTCACATTTTTAAGATGCAGCTGGTGGAATTTAGTCTAGCACACCGAATTCCAGTAGCCTATTTAGCATGCCTAGAAATCGAGGAAATTTCGATAAGTTGCATTAATTATAGCAGAAAACGAGAGATTTAGTCTAAAAATTTCTCGTTATATCAGCAAAATTTAAATCACGATGGAATTTACTCTTGCACTGGAATTTACTTTTTCAAGTCAGCAAAATCATTTTATTCGTAATCGAAAATCATCTCTTTTACATGTTATTATGTATCTTTTTGTATTCTTCTAAAGCTTCAATGTTTCAAAATATATCTCGTATACATGATGACCTTCCAGCAATTGATTTTCCTACTGTATCAAAACAAGCTGTATCAAAGGCCAGACAGTTTATTAGCCCAGATTTATTTAAAGAACTTTATTATCTTTCGGTTGATTCTTTTTACAGTCAGATTGAAAATCGAAAACTTTGGAATGGTTATCATCTTTATGCTATTGATGGTTCTAAATTCGAACTTCCAAATTCAAAATCCAATTTTGAATTTTTGGGTGAAATGTTCGGATACCCTGATCATTCCAGACGATTTACCATGGGACTTGCTTCTGTTGTATATGATGTACTTGATGATTACATTATTCATGCTTCATTTATTTCATCACTACTTAGCTTCCGAACGTTCCGCTGCCATTGAGCATCTTAAAAGCCTTGAAACACTGAATATATACGAAAATAGTGTTGTTATTTTTGATCGAGGTTATTACTCTGAAAAATTGTTCAGTTACTGTGTTGAACATGGTCACATGTGCCTCATGCGTCTTAAGGAAACCTATAATATTTTTATTATAGGTTTCATGAAAAGACTTCTTCCAAAAATACTGTGTACCATCAGT
>OGND01000319.1_pt1 | contig 37108 bp, 35 predicted proteins | sample 1573381 | NCBI WGS metagenome assembly OGND01 (sample SAMEA2581989, study PRJEB24529) | metagenome | biome: Human gut stool | place: China | collected 2011
ATGGCGGCAGACCTGTCTTTAAGTCAATTGAGCAGGTGATAGCATACAAACATGATAGCATTGTTGGAAGGTTTTCGTGCAAGGGATTTGATACGTTTGGTCCTTTCAAGTTGATTGGTGGGGTATCAAAGGGGCATCCGGATGAGAAGGATATTGCGGCGGCTATAGAGTTTTACAACAGAATAAAATGGCAGCATGATTGCCATTGATACCATCGCCGTTGAGAATGAGGTTGCCGACAATATGTATCAGCGATCAGAGCTTGATTATCTGATTTACAATGACCAGGTAGCATACGCTGAGCTGATACTGAACGGCAATCCCGAAGCATATCTGAAAACTGTAACTGAATATAAATCTTTATACTAATATTGCAAGAGCCGCAGTCATGTGATTGGACTGCGGCTCTAATCTTTTATTCATATAGTCCGTTGTAACAAGGCAAGGGGTAATCAGTCTCAAAATCTCTGCACAAAGTAATAAATCGCTTGGCAGAAGTTGTTAAAAACTTATCTTTATGATGAATTATATGGAAATTTCGGCTGAAACTCAACCCCTCTACTTTGACAGTACAAATCAAGCCTTGTCGCAGAGCCGGAAGAATCATTCGATGCGGTAATACAGCAATTCCTAATCCATTGATTGCAGCATTAACCAGTGCTGTTGTGCTCGTTGCTTCCCATACTGGTGTAATGTGGATGCCAGCCTGTTCAACTACACGGTTAAACACCTCTCGTGTGCCACTGCCTTTTTCTCGCAAGAGAAATCGCTGTCTTTGAAAATCTTCTATGGATATAACTTGCCCCTGTGTCCAGCCTTTATCCGTACCGCATATAACACTCAAATGATCTTCCATGTAGGCTTCCGAAACGATATTTGGATCATGTGCAATACCTTCGATCAACGCACAATCCAATTCATTTGCCAAAATTTTTTGTTCCAGACGTTCTGATTGCTCAACGGTAACTCTGACATCAAGCTCTGGGCAGAGTTCAGAGAATGCCTTTACATAGTTAGGTAAAAACTGCGAGCCGATGGTGATGCTTGCACCAATACGGAGAACTCCTTTAGAATCCCAATCACGCAACCCTGTTTCCATATCTGAAAACAAGTCGGATATATGTATCGCATATTGAAGAAAATGCTGTCCTGCATCGGTGATTTGCAATCGTCTGCCGATTCTGTCAAACAGGTGTACTCCGTAATATTGCTCCAGTTCCTTAATGGCAAGGCTGACTGCTGGCTGTGTCATTTGTAAAACTTCCGCTGCTTTGGTGGAATTATATCCATTTTCGCATACGGTACGAAATATTATCATGTGTCGTATCGTCATAACAATCCCCTTATATAAAAATACTTATCCTTTCTGTAAAATTATATTATTTCCCTTATCAGAAATCAAGCGGTATAATGTTAATAAACATAGAAAGGACGGCATTTTTAGAAGTGAATAGCTTGCAAAAATACAAAAAATTGTTTTTCTCCACTTTCAAACTGAGTGCTAGCACTTTTGGCGGTGGATTTGTAATCATTCCGTTGATGCGAAAGAAATTCGTGGAGAAACTTGGTTGGATTGAATATGGTGCAGGGCATTCTTGCCGTACTTCGCCCTGCGGTCATTGCAATGATCGCATCAGCGGGTATCTCACTGTTGATTATGGCACTCTACGGACAGAGAACGCTTCCGAATGATTTGGCATCTTTGGACTTGATTGCTGCGATTATTTTTGTTATTGGCATTATTGTTTTAAGAAAGTGGAAACCGAATCCGCTTTGGGTTATGGCAGGTTCGGGATTTGCAGGAATCATCCTGTATTCACTTGTATAAGAGAGGAGGCGCAGTTATGAAATATACGATAAAGGCAGGAGTCCTTTATAAAAATGAATCTCAGCTTGCCTTGGTAAGAATAAAAAGTGCGTTGCTCGGTCCGCAAAGAAAGATTCTCAGCATCGCAGGTGAGTTGCTTTTGACGGCGGACGCCCGTTATCTCGATGAATCAAAAGCAAGTTCCGGTGATGTAAGAAATCGGGAATATTTACTGACCGACAACGAAAATCAGTTAGTCGGTTCTGCTCGCCCCGGATATGTAGATGGTGATGATCCCAATGTGGTGGGTTGGCCAATTTGCAGAATGCCAAGAGTTGACCATGCCAATATTGTTGTGAACGGCGAAGAATATCTTTTGACAATGCACAATAGCCAGAATTATTCTTTGATAAACGCCCACAATTCGGAGGTTCTTCGTATTATGCACAAGGGTATTGCAGGAGGATGGGCTGTGGAAGATATTTGCGGTTTTGTCCCGGAAATTATTTGCGGTATATTTATCTTTTGCAGATATGTAGAACAAGAAAATGAATTTCTGATTGTGTAGAAAAGGTGTTGATATGAGTAAGTATTTGATTGAAAATTTATTTGGCATAGAGGGATGGAGCATTGCCTGGTATGGTGTAATTATTGCCGTCGGTATGGTTTTAGGTGTAATACTTGCAATTTACCGAGCCAGAAAACAAGGTCTCAAGGACGATCTGATATTTGACTTTATTCTTCTTGCATTACCTATTGCAATTGTCTGCGCCAGAGGATATTATGTCGTATTTGAGTGGAACAGTTATTCCGGCGATATTCTTACCATCTTCAAAATATGGAAAGGCGGGCTTGCCATTTATGGTGGAGTGATTGGCGGTCTGGTTACGGCAATTTTATTTTGCCGCCATCACAAATTTCCTTTGTTCCGTTTTCTGGATTTAGTCGTTCCAAGTCTTGTGCTTGGACAAGCAATCGGACGTTGGGGTAATTTTGTAAATCAAGAAGCGTTCGGCAATTTGGTTACAGATTCATCGTTGCAGTTTTTTCCTTATGCCGTATATATTGACGTACTTGGAGAATGGCATCAAGCAACATTCTTCTATGAAAGTATATGGAATTTGTGTCTGTTGACTACCATGCTAATTGTCAGTAGAAAAAATCCAAAGGCAGGAACTCTGACCTGTATGTATTTTGTGATTTACGGTCTTGGAAGATTTTTGATTGAAGGACTGCGTACTGACAGTCTCTATCTGATGCCAGGTGTCCGCGTGTCGCAGGTGTTGTCTGGCTGCCTGATTCTATTGGGTGTTTTACTTGTAGGTATTATTCGCAGAAGGAAGGATATACAGGCATGAAACTAATTTGCTCTTTATTTATCACATTCTTAAAAATCGGTGCGTTCACCTTTGGCGGCGGATACGCTATGATTGCGCTGCTTGAAAATGAGTTCGTTGAAAAGAAAAAATGGCTTGAAAAAAGCGAGTTTCTGGACATGGTTGCGGTAGCCGAATCCACGCCAGGACCAGTCGCCATCAACAGTGCGACTTACATTGGTTACAAAATTGCAGGATTTGCGGGTGCAACCATGTCCACACTTGCTGTCTGCATTCCATCTTTCTTTGTAATTTATGGTATTTCGCTGTTCTTTGATCAGTTTCTCAGTTTGCGCTGGGTTTCCTGCGCATTCCGCGGGATTCAGGTATGTGTGATCTATCTGATCCTTACCGCAGGGCTGAAAATGCTTAAAAGTATTGACAAAAACACACTAAACTTGACGCTTCTCACGTTGGTCATGGCTTCCATGCTCTGCTGCTCGATCACAGCAGTTTCGTTTTCCTCTGTGTTTTACATCCTGATCTGCGGCGCGGTCGGGCTTGTTGTTTTCTTTCTGCGAAAAATCCGGAAAGGAGATGGGAAAACGTCATGATATATCTGCGTCTCTTTCTGAACTTTTTGATGATCGGTGCCTTGTCTTTCGGCGGCGGCTATGGAATGGTTTCGCTGGTACGCGAAAAGGTGCTTTCCAACGGCTGGCTGACAGAGAACGAGTTTATGAATTTTATTGCCGTATCTGAATCCACACCGGGACCCCTTGCCGTGAATATGGCAACCTTTATCGGCTCAACACAGGGCGGAATCCTCGGTTCATTTGTTGCAACGCTGGGCGTGGTGTTGCCGTCAATTTTGATTATTCTCTTAATTGCATCCGCACTAAAGAATCTGATGAAATATGCACCCGTCAACGCCTTTTTATCGGGAGTTCGTCCGTGCGTTGTAGCGATGATCCTTGCGACCGCGCTCAGCATGGCGCTGTCTACGCTGTTTGGCCTCACAGATTTACAGGCCGGATTTGCGCCCGATTTGCGCTCTATCGCAGTATTTGCCATGCTCGGAGCAACACATCTGATTTGTAAAATAATCAGAAAAACAGCTCCATCGCCAATTCTGATGATCCTGTTTTCAGCAGGCCTCGGAATCTTGTTTTGGTGAATATTCTAGCATGGCGATTGATTTTATTTCCAACTTCAATAGCAATTCCTGCTGAACCGCGCTTATTTCATTGCGTATAATTTCGAGCGACATCACCCTTCATTCATGATGCCGCTCCGCGCTTCGACCATACCATTCTGCCACAAATGAGCTGACCATCGTTGTAATAGGGGATGTGAAAAAACTCGATTGAGTTTTTTCGCATCTCCCTTTTTGTACCTGTTGTGTATAAATGACTGAAATCATGCGCAAAGAAAGCGCACTTCCCCTTTTTTCAGGATTTGGTGTAAAAATAACTGCACGCTGCCCTCAAGTCGCCATATGTAAATATTATGATGAGTACTATTCATATTATTATTCAGATTTAAGGTGACGGATGGAGTATTAAAAAGAAACGCAGTTCTTCCACAAAACAGAATAGGTGAGACCCGTACAGAGCATGAAGTAAATTTTGTATGCAGGTGTGAAGAATTTATTGGATTAATTTATTATGGAACAAGTTTATTGTTTATTGTTATAGGAAATTACCTGCCAAAGATTAAGCAGAACAATACGATAGGAATCAGGATCGTATTGACATTGCAGGATGAAGAAAACTGGAATGCAACTCATAGCTTTAGTGGAAGGATATGGGGGACATCAGGTATTTTATGTATGCTATGCACATTACATTTGATAAAATCTGTGAGTAAAGAAGCTTGCATAAAAGCTAAGTAAGTTATTAATAAAATTGTGTAATTTATTTCTCATGGAAATTCATCTCCTTTCTGTTTACGATGTCATTATAGAATATGAAAACTAATATTACTTGCCAAAATAAAAGAATATATAGTCAAAAGTTGCTTAATACAGTGACAGGGTAAAATATCCTGCAATACTGCCATTGGTCAGTTTATTTATGCAATTTAATATTGGAATATTTTACAACTATGACACAAGTATGCAACATAATAAACGAATGCTTTTGATAGAGTAATGATACACAATATCAGTTACAAAGAAGCAGGAGGGTAGAAAGTGGACATGACACAAAATAAATGTTGCAGACATGGGGCAAATTTACGTCGAAGGAGACGCAGGCGCAGAAAAATACTGCGTTCTATCATATTTTCCTGTAGTATCATAGCTGTGGCTGTATTTGTGGCTGTTGGAAGCCGTATGATAACATCCGGCGATGGCGGGACAAATAGATATGATGTTGAAGCCGGAAACAATACATATAATAATGCTGTTATAGAAAATAGCAAAATCTCTGAAAATAATAAGATACAAAATGAACAGTCAATGCTTGATGATATAATGAACAGTACCCAATATCCAAAACAGCTACAGGAGCTTGCTTTAAAGAATGAAGAGGCACTTGAGTTTGTGTATGATTATCCGACGGAACATGTGAAGGAACACACAATTGACTTGACAGAAGAAGCGTCTATGGATAGTGTTCCGTTATTTGTGCAGTGGGATAAACGCTGGGGCTACGAAAAATATAGCGGCAATTTCTTTGCAGCAAGCGGATGCGGTCCCACTACACTTTCGATGGTAGTGGTTTATCTGACGCACAATAGGGAGGCATCACCTATTGCAGTAGCAAAGTACTCAAAGGAAGCCGGTTACAGTGTGGATGGTTCGGGAAGTTCATGGACGCTTATAAGTGAAGGCTGCAGGCACTACGGCGTAAAAGCAAAGACAGTGGCGCTGGATGAGAGCAGAATGAAGGCAGAGCTTGATGCAGGACATCCTATTGTGGTAAATGTAGGACCGGGAGATTTTACCGATACAGGACATTTTATGGTTATAACAGGCTATGATGATGAAGGATTTTCAATAAATGATCCAAACAGCATTGAAAAAAGTGGCAAAAGGTGGTTATTCAAAAATATATCATCTCAGATTAGAGCTGTCTGGAGTATGTATGTGTGAGTGAGAATATATTTGTATAAGTGCCGGTAAAACATCCTATTATTGAGTTAAATAACAGGGTGTTTTTTACAACTATGACACATCTTTATGCTATAATAATTTTATCATAATCATAGAAGAGGAGCAGCTTATGACCAGTATTCTTATAGTGGAAGATGACAACGACATAAATAATTTAATATGCAACACCCTGAAGGCAGAGGGATATCAATGCGAAAGAGCGTTTGATGGTAAGGAAGGGGCGGACAAAATTGAGCAGAACAGATATGATCTGCTGCTGCTTGATATTATGCTTCCTGAGATAAATGGTTATGAATTGCTTGACTATGTCAGGAGAATTGGGGATACTCCGGTCATAATAATATCTGCTATGGGACAGGTGGATGAAAGGATACGCGGGCTTCGTATGGGCGCGGATGATTACATATGCAAACCATTTCAGATAGGGGAGCTGCTTGCGAGAGTGGAAACCGTATTAAGGCGCACTCAGCGCATGGCAGAGCGTCTGGAAATAGAGGATGTAGCTATAGATCCTAAATCACGTACAGTGACAAAGGCAGGTGAGCAGGTAGAGCTCACAGTAAAGGAATTTGATCTGTTGTATGAGCTTATGAAGAATAAGAATGTTGCACTCAGCAGGCGCAGGCTTTATGAGCTTGTATGGCAGGAGGAGTATACCGGGGAGACGAGGACACTGGACTCACATGTACAAAGACTAAGGAAAAAGCTTGACTGGAATGAAAAGATTGTCACAGTTTTCAGGATTGGCTACCGTCTGGAGGTTCGCGGATGAAATTTTTCTATAAAATGTTTCTTGGAATGACAGTGATACTGGCTGTTGCTCTTGGAATGATAGAATATGTGACTCTATCATATTCACTGGAGCATGCAGTGAAAAGGGAGCAGGACAGTGCACTTTCACAGCATCAGATGATAAAATACTCGATTGAAACGGTAATCCTTAATATGAAGAGTGAAGATGTGGATAAGGAGCTTACAGATATGATGTCGCAGTCGGCAAAATCCATTGTTGGAGATGAAGGAGGAATGTATCTTGCTGTTGATGATGGAAAAAGGATATATGCCAATTCATGTAATTATGAGCAAAAGGATATAAAGGTAAAGGATGGTACGCTTACATACAGTATAGTGTCAAAAGAGAATACTAAAGATACCGGTGAAAAGCAAAGCAGCAGATATATCCATGTCAAAAGCAGCTTTAAACTGAATGATAACAGGTATATTCTGATAACGGAAAGTGATATTACACCGGTTTTCGATGAGGCAAAGGAGCTTAGGTATAGATGCAGCGTGTACTACATTGTTATACTTGCTGTTGGTATGATGGTCATATTGATACTTTCCTGGATGATTACAAAGCCTCTTGCCGGATTAACAGCCACCACCCAAAAATTTGCAGATGGCGATTACACAGCAAGAAGTGATGTAAAGACAAAGGATGAAATAGGTGAGCTTGCGAGGGCTTTCAACGAGCTTGCGAAAAATCTTGAAAGCAAAGTTTATGAACTTCAGATGGCGGCAAAGAAGCAGGAGGATTTTACTGCAAACTTCGCACATGAGCTCAAAACCCCAATGACATCAATTATAGGATATGCCGATACCCTGTATCAGAAAAAACTGTCTGAGGATGAGGTGCACAGTGCTGCCGGAGTCATACTGAATGAGGGCATGAGGCTTGAAGCATTATCATTTAAGCTGCTGGAGCTTATCACTCTTGATAAAAATGATTTCAGGCTTGAAGAGACAAGAGTATCTGAGATTATAGCAGACTGTGTGGAAACCGCACATGAAGCGGCAAGAAAGCATAATACAGAGATTGTGTACAGTGCGGATGAGGCATGGGTGTGGCTGGAATATGATCTGTTTAAGACCATGCTTCTTAATCTGATAGACAATGCAGTGAAATCAGGAGGAAGCAAGGTAGATGTATCAGGCAGACTTATTTCGCACAGTATTTATCGTATTGCAGTTTCGGACAATGGAAGAGGAATACCGCCTGAGGATATAGAGCGCATTACAGAGGCTTTTTATATGGTTGACAAGTCGAGGTCAAGAAGTGAGCATGGAGCAGGGCTTGGGCTTGCACTTGTATCAAGGATTGCTAAGCTGCATGATACAAAAATCCATTATGAGAGTGAGTCAGGTAAAGGAACCAGGGTGTATTTTGACATGAAAGCGGGGGCATTGGATGAGAAGTAAGCATTTATCAGTGCGCAAATGTATTGATAAAAAACAGGATAAAATCAAGGGAAAAGTGTGTATATGCATTATTCTGGCAGTTGTATGTGCCGGAAATATGATACCAAATTTTCTGATTTCACTTAAAGCAGCAAAAATTGCCAAAACGGGTACTACAATAAGCAACGCAGATATAAGCCCCTACAGCCACTCTATTTCAGCTGAAGAGAGGCTTACTAAGATGATGTCTCTGATGCAGGATAATGTAAATGAGCTGTGGAATGGGAAATATAGTGAGAAAAGGGAACCGTTGGATACTGAGATTCCGGTGGGACAGGCTTATACGGCTATTCAGACTTTTCTGAAGGGTGCCTGTGAGCTGCAGAGGCAGTCAGGTATTATGCAGATGCTCGGTGAAGACGATATAGTTATGCTCCAAAGCCGTGAAAGTAACTATTCAAAGGATACAGACAGCGAAATAGAACAGACATATGAAGCAGCTCCTTGGCAATATGGTGCAGGAGTTGCTTTGGATGATAGCTTTGACAACTCAATATCAGATTGTTTTGTAACATCGGATATAAGCAAGGAATTGTCGGCGTGGGTATTTATAATATCATTTGAAGATACGAGAATGCTGGCCGCTGTTGATGCGGTGCTTGGAGTACCGTTTTATATTACATATTATTGTGCAGATGTGGATAGTCCTAAGGCACAGGCTGCAGTGATGAGAGATTTATATGCAAAGACATATGGCAGTGATTATTCTATGGGTGATCCAAAAGAGTCTGAATCAAAAATAGATTCTTCCTTTGAGACAAATATAATAGAGAATTTTTATTATGGGAATAATTATACGCAAGGGGATGATGAATATACCGGTTTTGAACCTTATGTATACTCTTGTTCATCGGACAAGCTGCAGATGGAATATCAGGTTATTACAAGAATCCAAAGATTTGAAAAAAAGGGAAAGCAAGTGTCATCATATAATTCGCGTGTTAATATATGTCTGTACTAACCGGACTAAAAAGCTCTCTGTGCAATGCACGGGAGCTTTTTAAATTGCATGCAAGCATCAATGACACCTTTTGACCCTCATTTTATAATACAGTAATTATAACAGTATCATTTAGTGCATGATTTGTATAATTTATTACATTGCTCTTTTCAAGGGTTTTGTTATATCTTAGATGTAGCAAAGCAGTTATTGTTCTTGGTTTTATATATCAATAATAGGAAAGTGAGGAAAAATATGAACGCTGATATGAAATGGCTTGATAATCCGGAAGTGTTTAAGGTAAATCAATTGGAACCACATAGTGATCATTGCTATTATCTGGATTATTCAGACATGAAAAAAGAAAAAAATCCATTATTACAGTCATTAAATGGTCAATGGGAGTTTGCTTTCAGCAAAAATGTGATGGAAAGACCTGTTGATTTTTATAAGGAAACATTTGATGCATCAGGATTAGATAAAATTATGGTTCCCGGACATATTGAACTGGCTGGATATGATAAAATACGTTACATCAACACTATGTATCCGTGGGAAGGAAAAGAGTACCACAGAGGAGCATATAGTATGGAGGCAACAGGAGCAGAAGAAGGAATGTTCTCAGAAGCACAGTACAATCCGGTAGGCTCTTATATCAAATACTTTGATTTGGATAAGAACATGTGTGGAAAAAGAATACATATCTGCTTCGAAGGTGTAGAAGAAGCTATGTATCTGTGGCTTAATGGTCAGTTTATAGGTTATGCAGAGGACAGCTTCACACCTTCAGAGTTTGATCTGACACCATATATTAAGGAAAAGGGAAATGTTCTGGCAGTGCAGGTTCATAAGATGAGCACGGCGGCATTTTTAGAGGATCAGGACTTTTTCAGATTTTTTGGAATTTTCAGAAATGTTACTTTGAAGGCAATTCCGGATGTTCATCTGGAGGATGTATGGTTCAAACCTGTGTTAAATCAAGATAATGAAAGCGGAAGCGTATCTGTCAGCATGAAGGTATCTGCTACTGACAGTCAGAATGTAACTGCTGGCTTTATTTTAAAAGACAGAGAAGAAAATATATTAGTTGAGAAGTCATTACAGTTAAATAAAGAAAACGACCATTTGGAAGGCACGATTTGTGTTGATTTGGAAAATGTCAAACTGTGGGATAATCATAATCCATATTTATATCATGCTTATGTTGAGCTTAAAGCAGAGGATGGTTCACTGGCCGAGGTGATCCCTTATGATATCGGTTTCAGAAGAATAGAGATTATAGATAAAGTAGTCTATTTGAATGGAAAACGTCTTGTTATCACGGGAGTAAACCGTCATGAGTGGAATGCAAGAACAGGAAGATGCATTGGTATAGAAGACATGAAGGCAGATATATCATGTATGTTAAGAAACAATATTAATTCTGTGCGTACCTGTCACTATCCTGACCAGATACCATGGTACTATATGTGCGACGATGCAGGTATTTATGTGATGGCAGAAACGAATCTGGAGAGCCATGGCTCATTCCAAAAACTAGGGGCAATCGAACCGTCATGCAATGTGCCGGGATCTATTCCACAGTGGAGAGATGCAGTGCTTGAGCGTGCAAAAAACAATTTCGAAACTTTTAAAAACCATACATCCATCCTTTTCTGGTCATTAGGAAATGAATCCTATGCAGGAGACGACATTGAGGCAATGAACGTTTATTTTGCCGAAAAGCAGGATGGAAGATTAGTTCATTATGAAAGCGCTTATTATAATAGGGCATATGAGGATACTATTTCTGATTTTGAGACCAGAATGTATGCAAAACCGGAGGATGTAGAGGAATACTTGAATAACAGTCCGAAAAAACCGTATATTTTATGCGAATTCATGCATGATATGGGAAATTCAATGGGTGGACTTGGCTCTTATATGAAGCTGATTGACAAATACGATATGTATCATGGCGGATTTATATGGGATTTTATTGACCAGGCAATTATGGTAAAAGATCCCGTTACAGGAAAAGATGTTTTACGCTATGGTGGAGATTTTGATGATAAACCGGCAGACTATGAATTCTCAGCAAATGGAATTGTATTTGCTGACAGGAAAGAAAAACCGGCAATGCAGGAAGTGAGGTATTACTATGGCTTATACAGATAAATTAAGAGTGGTCTATGGTGACTATACATTAGGTGTACATGGTGAAGGCTTTGATTATATTTTCTCTTATGCACAGGGGGGACTGGAATCTATCGTTAAAAATGGATATGAGTGGCTGTATCGTTGCCCAAAGCCTACTTTCTGGAGAGCGTTGACAGATAATGACAGAGGAAGCAAGTTCCATATTAAAAGCGGAAGCTGGCTTTCGGCAGATATGTTTATTGACTGTAAGGGAATACAGGTGATCATGGATGGCAAGGAGCAAAAACAATACGCACCTGATAATAACAGCTATGGCGGTGATGTTTATGCTGATGAAATTATTGTAAAATATACATACGAGACCATAACAACTCCGGCGACAACTGTTCTTGTGAGCTATAGCGTTGATGCGTCCGGAAAGATTCGCGTGGATGTACATTATAATGGTGTACAGGGGCTTCCTGAATTCCCTGTATTTGGAATGAGATTTATTATGCCAACATTGGCTGACAAATATTTATATAAGGGACTCTCCGGGGAAACATATCCTGACAGAAAAGCAGGTGCACAAGAAGGCGTCTATGAGATCGGTGATCTGAGTCTTACACAATATCTTGTTCCGCAGGAATGTGGTATGAGAATGGATACAGAGTGGCTTGAAATTACAAGACATACGGCTCTTGATAACAGCAGGAAAGATAGCTCATCACAGACACTGCGCATTGAAAAGAATGATGAAAAATTTGCATTTTCTTGTCTGCCTTATACCGCATCTGAGATTGAAAATGCTCTTCACCATGAAGAACTGCCACCGGCAAGAAGAACTGTTTTATGCATATATGGCGCAGTAAGAGGTGTTGGAGGTATCGACAGCTGGGGAACAGATGTGGAAGAGGATTATCGTATCAGTGCGGAGACTGATAAGGATTATTCTTTTACAATCTGTTAGTCATTCATTAAAAAGATAAGTATAATATTGCTTTTGTCTTTTTATTATGTATTTCTGGCTCTGTATTCAGAAGGAGAACATCCTTTTTGTTTATGGAACAATCTACTGAAGTATAGTGGATTATTGTATCCGACAATGCCTGCAATCTCGTTTATAGAGTAGGATGTCGTTTCAAGCAGCACCTGTGCGTTTGTCATCCTTAGTGCTGTGAGAAATTGTACTGGTGTATTACCGGTATATTTCCGAAAGCTCCTGATAAACCAGCTTATGCTCATACCAATTGATGAAGCATATTCCTCCACGTTAATAGCGCGGTTGTAGTTTGTATTGAAATATGTAATTGCTGTATCCATCTGGCTGTCAAGGAATTCATTTCTGATTACATGCTCAGTTGTTATTTTACGGTTAAATATAATCAAAAGGTGTCGTAGCAAAAGCATGAGCATTTCCTCATAATTGTCCTGACATCTTTGAAGCTCTGTAATAATTCTTTTGAAAACCTGTTCATATTCAAGAGATGTTCCAACATTAAAGACTCTTTTATTGTCTGTAAATCCGTATTTTCTTAAAGTGTTTTTTACGTCGCTTCCGGTAAAGTGAAGCCAATATATCTGAGTCTTATCCTTACCATAAAATTCATATTTTTGAAGCTCTTTTGGGCGAAATAACACTATATGTCCTGCTGGAATGATTGTCTCATTTTCAGGATTGTCAAAGTGGAAATGAACAAGACCGGATGATATGTATATAATCTGGTAATCCAGTCTTCCTCTGGGCCTGTATGTAGGCATCTTAGGATGCTGTGACAGGCGATAGGTCCCGCAGCTTCCTACAATCAGAGGGCGGCTTTTATCTTTAAAATCTTTATGTGAATGATTCAAATATCCCGTGTTAATATACATTATACACCTCCGCTTGTATTGTAGCATTTTATGCATGTTTTGTCTATTTATATTTATGGACAAAAGGTTGATTTAGAGTGTAATATTTATATAGAGTAGGACAACTGTTAAGGAGGTTTTTAAGTATGATAGTTTCACGATTTTATGAGGATTTGAGTGTACTTTATCATAAAAACACCTGTTTTAAAAAAATGTATCATTTTGTGCATATTACAGCCTGTTATGTTTATAGACAAAATTTGCACAAATATATAAAATTAGTATAGCTGTTAAAGATAAAACAAAGTAATTAATTGGAGGTTTTTCATGGAAGAAAAGACGTACTTAAAGTGGTACAACAAAATTGGTTATGGTTCCGGTGATATTGCAGGAAATGTAGTATATGCATTCCTGACATCCTTTGTTATGGTATATCTTACAGATACTATAGGACTTGCATCAGGAATCGTTGGAACATTAATCGCAGCATCTAAATTATTTGATGGTTTTACAGATGTTTTCTTTGGTTCACTTATTGATAAAACACATACAAAGCTTGGAAAAGCAAGACCTTGGATGATTTATGGATATATAGGTTGTGCTTTGACACTTGTAGCAGTTTTTGCAATTCCTACAAGCTGGAGCAGGACTGCACAGTATGCATGGTTCTTTATAGCATATACATTATTGAATGGTGTATTTTATACAGCAAATAATATTGCATATTCTGCACTTACTTCGCTGGTAACAAAGAACAGCAAAGAGCGTGTACAGATGGGCTCTTACCGTTTTATTTTTGCCTTTTCAACAAGTCTTATAATTCAGTCTATAACAGTTGCATTTGTTGATGTATGCGGTGGAGGTGCTGCAGCATGGAGATTCGTAGCTATTATTTATGCTTTGATAGGCCTTGTAGTAAATACAATTTCAGGATTGTCGGTTAAGGAGCTTCCGGAAGAAGAGCTTAACTCCGGAATAGAGAACGATGAAGAAAAGAAGTATGGTCTTGTTCAGGCATTTAAGCTACTTGTTAAGAATAAGTACTATATGATGATTTGTGGAACTTATATTTTGCAGCAGTTATACAGTGCTATGATTGGTGCAGGTATTTATTACTGTACATGGGTTCTTAAGAATAAAAATCTGTTTGGTGTATTTGCATGGGCTGTAAATATTCCTCTTATAATAGCACTTATTTTCACACCAACTCTTGTCGGAAAGTGGAAAGGAATGTATAAGCTTAATAAACGTGGATATATTCTGGCTACGATAGCAAGAGCACTTGTGATTGTAGCAGGATACATGGGAAGCGTTCCATTGATGATGCTGTTTACTGCAGTTGCAGCATTAGGACAGGGACCTTGGCAGGGAGACATGAATGCAGTAATTGCCGAGTGCTCTGAGTATACTTATCTGACTCAGGGAAAGAGAGTAGATGGAACTATGTATTCATGCACATCACTTGGAATCAAAATTGGTGGTGGAATTGGAACAGCTATTGTAGGATGGCTGCTTGAAATCAGTGGTTATGTAGGTACAAATGCGACTCAGCCGGCATCTGCAATTACTATGCTTCAGGTAATGTATTTATGGTTACCATTTGTATTTGAGATTCTTATTACAATTCTTCTTTCAAAGATGAATGTAGAAGCTGCAAATGAAAAGCTTAGAAGAGAAAAAGGAATTGAATAATTATCGTATAATATAGGAGAGATGATCTGAGTGCATTTAACGTATGAAAACACAAATGAAGAGATTATTGCGGTAAAGCGGAAGCCACGGCACCAGCCACCACATCTGCATAATGCAATGGAAATTGTATGCGTTACGAAAGGAACATTAGAGCTTGGTGTAGGACAGGAGCTGTATCACATGGAAACAGGTGATATAGGAGTAGTATTTCCTGATGTTATACATCATTATCAGGTGTTTTCATCAGAAGTCAATGAGGCGGTTTTTATTAATGCTCCACAAATGATTTTTGGTAGATTTGAAAATGTACTGCGGAATAATGCTCCACAATATCCTGTTGTAAAAAGTGATGTTATTCCAGATGAAGTGTACAGAGCAGTGAAATCCATAATAGATACCGGGCAGAATGATATATGGGTTGTTCAAGCTTATTTGCAGATTATACTTGCAAGATGTATTCCGATGATGAAATTGGTGGAAAAGAGCAAAATCGGCAGCGATGATATAATATACCGTACCGTATCATATATTTCTGCCAATTTTAATAAGAGTATATCGCTTGATGGAATGGCACATGACCTTGGCGTGAGCAAATTTTCATTATCCAGATTGTTTTCAAAGACATTTCACAGCAGTTTTAATCAATATGTGAATGAGGCGCGTCTGGGGTATGCCTGTCAGAGAATTGAAACTACAGATGATACCCTGACAGAAATCTCGATGGACAGTGGTTTTGGAAGTCTTAGAACCTTTAATCGTGTTTTTAAAGAAAAATATAGATTGACACCAAGCGAGTATAGAAATAAATTACAAATTTGACTAAAAAGCTCTCTGTGCAATGCACAGGAGCTTTTTTAAATATGTAGACCTCTATTTATTTGTGCTGTCTGCATCAATTACAGATTGAATCTGCTTCATAAGGGCATCATAGTTGTCCTTGTTATCAATTCCGCCGAGCATTGGTTCGCCTACAATATTGCCATTTCTGTCAACGAGTATAGTTGTAGGAAATGCCATGATTTCTGAGGCATATTTACCGGCTGCACTAGAGGAGTCAATTGACAGATTACGATATTTGACACCCTGGCTTTCAAGAACAGAGGCAGCCTCTTTGATAGCTGTCTTATTTCCATCAAATGTCTCAGTATTGATGCCAACCACTTCTCCGCCCATTGATTTGATAGCATCATTTAACTCGTTAAGCTTGGATAACTCAGCCACACATGGCTTGCAGCCGGTAAACCAGAAATTGACGACTGTTACTGCATTACCGGAAAACAGGCTGTCATCCACCTTATTGCCATCAAAATCCTCACCGGAAAAATCACTGAATACAGATGAGGCTTTAGAGCTGTTCTTCTGGTTGTCGTCTGATGATGTTTTTTTGTTTTCAAGCTCTGCTATCTGTTCCTCGATTTTTCGTATGGTTTCAATATCCTCATTAAGTGTTTTAAGCTCATCGTCTGTAAATGAATCCTTGTTTGATTCCACGGTACCGGCAAGATAATCAGCATAATTTCCGTTTGGATCGGCGTCACTTTTATTCATCATGCCAAAAGCCTTGTTCCATACATCAGCGTGATCTGCAAAAAGCTGATTTTCCTGCTGATATAAATCATCAAGCCTGGAATCTGATTTGCCGGATGCTTCTGAGCCGGCTTCAGTCTGAGTGTTCTTAGAATCTGTGTTGGAAGCTTGCTTTCCGCCGCATGCTGTAAGTGATAATGCTATGCAGAGTGTAAAAATAGAAATAAATGATAATTTGTTTTTCATGAGTAATTTCTCCTTTAAAAATAATAGTAAAATGTTAAATAGTTATCAGCCATCATTTTTTTGACATGATTTTCCCATAAACCGGTAGCAGATGGCGTCCTTCGGACAGGCCTTTATGCAGGCACCGCAGCGTATGCATTCAGGATGATTTGGTGTCTTGCATACATCCACATCCATCTTACATGCCTTTGAGCATTGACCGCATCCGACACATTTGCTGCTGTCAACAGTAATTTTGAGAAGACTGACCTTATTAAATAATGAGTAGATTGCTCCAAGAGGACAAATCCATTTACAGAAGGGTCTGTAAAATAAAATACTTAGCACAATCACTGTAATTAAAATGATGCATTTGAAGGAAAAAAGTTTTCCCAGCGCCGAACGGATAGCGGCATTTCCAATAGATAGCGGTATAGCACCTTCCAAAACACCCTGAGGACAGATGTATTTGCAGAAGAATGGGTCTCCCATTCCTATGGAGTTCGTCATAATCATCGGGAGAAGTATAACGAAAACAATAAGAATTACATATTTTAGGTATCTAAGAGGCTTTAGTTTAGCTGTGGAAAGTTTCTTTCCGGGGATTTTATGAAGTAAATCCTGAAACCATCCGAATGGGCATAAAAAGCCACATATAAATCTGCCAAGGGTCACACCGAGTAAAATAAAAAATCCGGTTATGTAGTATGAAAACTTAAATTTTGATGATCCGACGACTGCCTGAAATGCCCCTATTGGACATGCACCTGTCGCGGCAGGGCAGGAGTAGCAGTTTAATCCGGGTACGCATACTGTTTTTGCATTGCCCTGGTATATTTTACCCTTAAATAAATTCGGGATATGAATATTGGTCAGCAGCGTTGCTGCGGCCTGTATCCAGCCACGTATTTTTGCCAGTTTTCTTGATAGTAATTTCTTTTTCTTATCCAATTCCGACACACTCCAGACATAGTTTTATTGCTTTACCAAGCACGGTAGCCGCCTCACCTCTGACTGCACCATAGCTTATCATGGATACACCAAGGATAAGCAGAATGATTTGACATGTTTTTTGGTATTTCAACATAATGTTGCTCCTTTTTGTTGTATTGTTGACCAGCTGACTTTGGTATTATACAATATAGGTTGTAAAATTATTGTTAAGAAGCAGGAGAACATTTTGAGATTATTAATTGTTGAGGATGAGAAACAAATATGTGATATGGTTGCAAAGAGTCTGTATGCTGCCGGTTATGAGGTGGATACCTGTTATGATGGGAAAGAGGCTCTTGAATGTATACTGTCGGAGAATTATGATCTGATAGTTTTGGATTTGAATCTGCCGGGGATGGATGGCATGGAGCTGCTTAAGGAGCTTAGAAAATACAATGATGAAACTAAGGTTTTGATATTATCTGCAAGAGGTCAGATTGCTGATAAGGTAGAAGGACTGGATGCAGGAGCAAATGATTACATGGAAAAGCCATTCCATCTGCAGGAGCTTGAGGCACGTATCAGAAGCCTGACAAGAAGGAAATTTGTACAGAATGATATATGTCTTAAATGCGGAGAAATAAAGTTTGATACGATTAAGCGAGAGGCGTATGCAAAGGGAGAGCCGGTTCCACTGACGAGAAAAGAGAATGGTATTTTGGAATATTTACTTATCAATATAGGCAGACCGGTGAGCCAGGAGGAGCTGATAGAGCATGTGTGGGATGCCACGGCAGACAGCTTTAGCGGAGCAATCAGGGTACATATGTCTTCACTTAGAAAAAAGCTAAAGGCGAAGCTGGGATATGATCCCATTTTGAACAAGGTAGGTGAAGGCTATAAAATACGGGAGGAGTCTGACAAATGAAAAGAATGTCGTTACAGTGGAGACTTACGTGTATAACTACATTGTGCATTGCCGTTATATGTGGCTGTCTGACTATGTTTGTCTATAAAAATGGTGTGCATTACATCGATTCTCTGCAGGATGCGGTAGAGTCACAGGGGGATGAAAAAGGAAACAAATCAGATGAAATATATATCAGCATACCGGACGATAAGTGGGATGAGTTTGCGGATGAATTTTCGGTTCAGGTGTACAATAATAAGGCCGACTATAAAAGAAACAGTCTGATAATCACGGTTTTGCTGGCGCTTTTGGGAGGTGTCGTCACTTATTTTATAAGCGGGCATGCACTCAGACCAATCAAGGAGTTTTCAGATAAAATTGAAGAGGTACAGGCTCAGAATCTGTCTGATTCAAGAATAGAGGAAAACAATGTTAAGGAACTGAACCAGCTGGGTATTTCTTATAATAAGATGCTTGAGCGTCTGTCGGAAGCATTTGAGATACAGAGACAGTTTACTGCAAATGCAGCACATGAGCTGCGAACTCCATTAGCGTTAATGCAGGTACAGCTTGATTTATATAATTCTGCCTCTCACCCGGGAAATGATGCAGACACTTTGCAGACCATAAAAATGGTTACGGAACAAAATGATAAATTAAACAGGATGGTAAAGACTCTTCTTGACATGAGTGAGCTTCAGACAGTGGGAAGGGATGATAAAATTATATTGGATGCTATTGTTGAAGAGGTTTTGGCAGATCTTGAGCCTCTTGCCGTGGAAAAGAATATAAAGCTGATTGGAAAATGTGAGGATGCCACTATGATAGGCAGTGATATCCTTATTTACAGGCTTGTATACAATCTGGTTGAGAATGCCATCAAATATAATCATCCGCTCGGACAGGTTACAGTAACCGCATATCAGAGAAACAAGCATGTTTATCTGTCTGTAGAAGATACGGGAAGCGGAATACCAAAGGAGCTTAGGGAGAGAGTGTTCGAGCCATTCTTCCGTGTGGATAAATCCAGAAGCCGGGAGCTGGGCGGCGTAGGACTCGGACTTGCTCTTGTCCGTGAAATCGTTAGAGTACATGATGGCAGTATTTGTATTAAATCAGGCAAGACCGGGGGAACGATTTTCGAGGTGACTTTTGCACGGAGTTCAATGTAGCGTTTCATTTTACACTTTTGTCAACGCTATTAAAACAGATTTCTTAATAGATTTTTTAACGGCAAAAATATAATAATTTAGATTAAAATATACTGCTGTTTTTGCCAATGATGTGGTATACTATATAATAGATTAACAAGGTTATTTAATATAATTTATGGCGGAGGATAATAGATGCGATATCTTTCAGTTGCTGAAATAGCAAAAAAATGGAATATGTCAGAGCGCAGTGTTAGAAATTACTGTGCTAAGGGGCGTGTGAACGGTGCATTTCTTACTGGTAAGACATGGAACCTTCCTGAAAACGCAGAGAAACCGGAGCGCATTAACAAAAGAAAAGAAGAACCGATTACGCTGTTGGATATTCTGAAAGAGCAAAAGGCAAGTAAATATTCCGGTGGAATATACCATAAGACACAGATTGATTTGACATACAACTCCAACCATATGGAAGGAAGCCGTCTGACACATGATCAAACCAGATATATCTTTGAAACCAATACTATTGGCGTAGAAAAAGAAGTGCTGAATGTGGATGATGTGATTGAAACGGCAAATCACTTTCGGTGTATCGACATGATTATTGATCATGCAAAAGCAGCTTTGACGGAGAAATTCATCAAAGAACTTCACTTGGTTTTGAAGAATGGCACCAGCGATTCCAGAAAAGATTGGTTTGCTGTTGGTGATTATAAGAAACTTCCGAATGAAGTCGGTGGCAGGGATACAGCCCTTCCGGAAGAAGTTGCTGATAAAATGAAGGCATTGCTGGCGGAATACAATGCCAAAGAAGAAAAGAATTTTGAGGATATTCTGGACTTTCATGTGAAGTTTGAACGGATTCACCCGTTCCAGGACGGAAACGGTCGTGTGGGCAGATTGACTATGTTTAAAGAGTGTCTAAAATACAATATTGTTCCGTTTATCATTGAGGATAATTTGAAAATGTTCTATTATCGTGGATTGAAGGAATGGGACAACGAAAAAGGATATCTGACAGATACCTGCCTGACCGCGCAGGACAAGTATAAGGCGTATTTGGATTATTTTAGGATTAAGTATTAATAAATGCTTTTAAAGAATGCTTATATGGATTTTGAAAAACTTGAATATTCACAAAAAATCTTGCTGAAGGATACAGGATGATGGTTGTCAGGTGATGATAAATATAGAAAATGATTAACGGAATATAAAAGAAGCATTGACAAAAGAAAATAAACGGTGTATATTTCCAATATGAACATTGTTCATTTAACGAAATAACTAAATGACATTACATTGAAAAGGAGTGAATTCGTGAACCATCTTGCAACTTCAAAAGAAGACATATTAGCTGCAAGCAGAGAGCTAATCAAAGAAAACGGTTGGACTGCTGTAAGCATACGAGCTGTTGCATCCCGATGTTCTGTTTCGGCGGGGACAATCTACAATTACTATGAATCCAAGGCCGATTTGCTTGGGGATACAATTGAGAGTATTTGGCGTGAAATCTTTTTTAACCCTGAGGATGAGCAGGCATTTAACGATGTTGCTGCCTATATCTCATGGATTTATAAAAGACTGGAATATGGAAATGAGCAATTTCCGGGCTTCTTTTCTCTGCATTCGCTTGGATTTATGAAGGATGAAAAAACGGATGGAAAAAAGAAAATGCTGCAAACATGGGGGCATATTCTTAATGGATTGTGTGATATATTAAAGAATGATCCTAAGATTCGTCCAGATGTATTTGATGAACAATTCACGAAAAAACAGTTTGCAGATATATTATTTTCTTTAATATTGGTATCAATGATTCGTCAGGATTATAATCCGTCTTCGATATTGATGTTGATTAACAAAACATTATATTAAAATTCTCCCACATTAGAGTGTGGGAAAATTTTTGAAACAAAATGAACAATGTTCACTTATACGTTTAAAGATGTATCTAAGTAGTAGAAAGGATTTTTATTATGCAGGCAATTGTAGAAACTTTATTTGATACCGTATATTTGTTTTCGGTAATCACAATCGGAATTTTAATGATTCGAAAAAGCAAAGGAAACCGTCAGTTTACCATGTTTGGAATTATGGCAGTTATTTTAGGAAGTGGAGATGCATTCCATCTGGTACCTCGTGCAATAGCGCTTTGTACAACAGGTCTTGAGAACTTTACCGTACAGCTTGGGTTAGGCAAGTGGATAACCTCTATCACTATGACTATTTTTTATGTTGTTCTCTATCATATATGGCGTGAGCGTTATCAGATTAAAGGCTATAAAGCAGCTACAGCAGCTATTTATGTTCTTGCAGGATTAAGAATTGTTCTGTGTATGATGCCTCAGAATGCCTGGCTCAGTGCAGATGCTCCTCTTTCATGGGGAATCTACCGAAATATTCCGTTTGCACTGATGGGATTAATTATCATAGTTTTATTCTATAAAAGTGCAAAAGAAAATAACGATAGCTCTTTTCGTTGGATGTGGCTGACAATTGTCCTGAGCTTTGCATTCTATATTCCGGTTGTACTGCTGGCTGATGTAATTCCGATGATCGGCATGCTGATGATTCCAAAAACCTGTGCATATGTTTGGACAGTATTAATTGGCTACAAGGCAATGAAAAAAGACTTAGCCATTTTTTAGTAGTTTTATTGTAACACAGAACAAAGATTCGCGTTGCGAGGGCAGACTTTGGGACTCGCAACATGCTAAGCTAGAGCCATCATAAGAGAGAAGCAAAAGAAAATGCCTTTCTTATGATGGCTCATTTTATGATTTAAAGAACAAGGAGCTGATGAGTGCAGGCAGACTGTATGACAAAATCACAGACAAGGTAAATGATAAAATTGACAAAAAGATTGTGTGACTCTAGCACTATATGGTAAAATAATAAGCAGGACACTGAGAAGGTACATATAAATAAGCCAGTGAAATAATACAGATTGGCGTGGTTCTATTAAATGAGGGATTATTTATGTCATTTAAAAAGGAAATATTGACTATAGTAGTTTGTTGTACAATAATATTGGTAGGTTGCGGAAAAAAAGCAGATGAAAATGTAGAGACATCCAAAGAATCAGAATTAACAACTGAAAGTGTTAAAAACAAAGTAACAGAAGGTATCTTGGAGAGCAGTGAAACAGAAGAAAATGCAATACAGGAAACCTTTATACCGGATGAATATATACCAGTCTTAGACGGAGTATATAGTCTTATTAATGATTTTGATGGGAAAAACTATGTTGAAAATCCATATGATTTGACAGGAATTGATGAATTAATTTATCCGGCTGAAAATCCGAAAGATTGTTTAAATACTGTAGGATATGAGTTAAAAGATATAAATAATGATGATACAGATGAACTGTTTATCGCTGATAAAGACAATATTTATGCCATATACACCATAAAGAATGGTAAAGCTGTTTTAGTAACCGAAGGCTGGATTAGGAATCGTAATTATCTCTTAAATGATAATACAATATTCAATGAGGGTTCTGGCGGTGCAATAAATAACATGTTTGGAACATACAGATTAAATAGCGGAGCAACTGAACTTGAACCATTAGATATCTACTATTCAGATTTTATAGATGAAAGCAATCAGACGGTTGGATGGTTTTATAGTAAAGGTTCCTATGAATATAACGATGGAAGTCTTACAGGTATGACATTGGATGATGTAACAAAACTATGTGATGAATATCTAGCAGAAAAAGCAGATTTAAATCTCATATATCTTATAAACTACACACCATCTAATTAATTAAATGCACTTAAATTCTGAAAACATAGGAGAGAAGGACAACATACATGGACACAAAAAACTTGACAGATGGGCAAGTCTTTTGCTGGATACCGGTAAAAGAAACAATCTGGTTAATTTTAAGGATACAAAGGCTTCAACAGTAGAGATTATTTTGCCGAGTCCGGACGAGCTTTTCACAAAGGTGGAGTCCTCGGCTTCTTTTGAAGTATTTGATCCGCAGATTGCGGATGATGAGGATGAAGATTATAGTGAGGAAAGCTCTGCAAGTGATGAAAATCAGGATGAAAAAGGGAAACCTGCAGTTCAGGAGAAGCTAAATCGTCAGGAATATATTGATACTTATGGTACCAGGATAAAAAATAATCAGATTCTTTTATTCAACCCAAATGTTAATCCTGTAAATGCATTAAAGAATATAGATAAAAAAGCAAGAGAGCATCTGGAAGAAACCGGTGTTAATGTTGCGTATATTGCTTTTGGTTTTATTCACTGGAAGGAAAGCGCTGACTCATCTTTTGTATACAGGGCTCCTATACTTCTGGCACCGGTTACTTTCAGTAATGATTCGGCAATAGACCCATGGTTTGTTAAAATGACAGATGATGATGTAGTTGTCAATCCTACATTCTCATTCAAGATGAATGCGGAACAGGGGATAACACTGCCCGAGTACGAAAATGATGGTCTTGAAGAGTATCTTGCCAAGGTAGAAAATCAGATTTCAAAAATTGGCTGGACTGTGACAAAAGAATGCAAAATAGGTATCTTTTCATTTCTTAAAATGAATATGTATAAGGACCTGATGGACAACAAGGATGCCATTTTAAAAAATAATAATGTCCGTATGCTTCTTGGTGAGCCTGTTGATACAACTCAGGGGATTTCCATTGAAAATGGGGAACATCATCTCAATAATCCACTTGTAGAGCTTCATAATGTTGTGGATGCGGATTCAAGCCAGATAGAAGCTATTGAGATGGCAAAAGCAGGTGCAAGTTTTGTGCTTCAGGGACCGCCGGGTACCGGAAAATCACAGACCATCACAAATATTATTGCAGAATGTCTTTGTGATGGCAAGAAGGTGCTTTTTGTTTCAGAGAAACAGGCTGCACTGAATGTTGTATTTGATAAGCTAAAAAAAGCGGGACTTGGAGAATTCTGTCTTGAGCTTCACAGTTACAAATCAAATAAGAAAAATGTAATTGACAATTTGTGCAGCACATTGAGAGCTGCAAAAACAAGTGTTTCATCACAGGCTGAAAGTGAGATAGAATCAAAAATAAACAGCCAGAAGAAGCTTGATGCTTATGACGAGGAGCTTCATAAAAAACGTGATGTGATTAACAAATCACTTTATCAGTTATATGATGCATATGCGGCCAACCGCAATGCTCCTGATGTAAGAGTTTTTATAAAGAATATTGACCAAAAAGGGGATGATTACTTAAAGAATGCTCTGGGCTTATTGGAACAGTATGTTGCGTTTGTTCCGTCAGTAGGGTATCAGTACAGGCATAATCCGTGGTATGGATATGTTAATCAGGACACTTCATATCAGATGAGGGAAAATATAAAAACATGTCTGGAGGATATGATTGCAGTATCGAAAAAATATATTGAGCTTCAGAAAATTATAGCTGTCAACTACGGAATAGACTGCAATACTCTTAATCAGACACAGTTGTGGGATAATTTCTTTACACTGGCATCTGAGAGCCAGATACTTACACCTTCATTCTTAAAGCAGTCGGCATGTGCATATCTGCAGGAAAAACTGCAGGAGATGGAGAATCTTGGAACTGAAATTGTAAGACAGAGAGATGAAATCAACAGGCAGTATGATGACGATATCTACAGGCTTGATGCTGATGATGCTTATAAGAAACTTACGAGAGTATATACAAACTGTATAGGAAGATTTTTTAATAGCGAATACAGAAAACTGATTGCTGATATAAAACTTAATTCTAAAAGCGGAAAAAAGCCATCTTATCGGGAGGCAGTTGACCTGACAAATAATCTGAATATTTATCATGAAAAAATGAGAAATTTTGAAGCTGTTGAAAGTCCTTTAAAATCAAGCCTGGGCTCAGCATATAAAGGGGTTGATTCTGACTGGACCATCATTCTGAACCAGATAGCCAAATTAAAGGAACTGTTTGATTCGGGAGCAAGCTTTAGCAAGTTGGAGATGTTTACCAATGTTGATTATGAAGAACATAAATCAGACTTTGCAGTAATTGCCAAACAGCTTGGTGAATTAAGAGAAAAATGCAATAATGCGGTAGAGCTTTTATCAAAGAGTTTTGACAGTGATATTTTTGACATTAAAAACAGTTCGTTTGAAGAACTTTTGTCAAAGTTCAAAGCCTGTATTAATGAATTTGACAAGCTGGATAACTGGTGCAGATTTGAATCCCTGCTAAATAAGCTGAAAAGCCAGGAGATTACCGAGTACATTGATGCCACAATTGAAGCAAATGTGCGCGCTGAAGATATTATCAGTGCATACCAGTGTAATTTCTACAGACAGTGGATTGACTATATACAGCATCTGACACCGGTGCTTTCCGGATTTAACCGTGTGGCTCATGATCAGCAGGTTAATACTTTTTCGAAGGAGGATAATACTCAGTTTGCTATCAGTAAAGTGCAGATCAGGTCAAAGCTGTCGCAGAACAGGCCTTCACTTGATTATGTGTCTCCGGGAAGTGCGGTATCTGTACTTCTTCGTGAGGGGGAAAAGAGAAGGAAGCAGAAGAGCATACGAAAGCTCATGGATGAGGCAGGAGAGCTGATACAGGTTATAAAACCATGTTTTTTGATGTCACCGCTCAGCGTAAGCACATTTCTGAATACGGATTCTGTGAAATTTGATACTGTAGTATTCGATGAGGCATCACAGATTTTCCCACAGGATGCTATAGGTGCAATTTACAGAGGAAAGCAGCTTATTGTAGTAGGAGATTCAAGACAGATGCCACCAAGTAATTTCTTCGGTTCAAATGTTGAACTGGATGATGGCGATGAGGAAACCGGAGATATAACAGATTTTGAGTCAATTCTGGATTTGTGCTCCACAACATTTGCCCAGCTCAGACTGAGATGGCATTATCGTAGCCGGTATGAACAGCTGATTACTTTCTCAAACAGGCATTTCTATGATAATGATCTGGTGACATTTCCTTCATCAACTACTGATAAGAAGTGGATTGGAGTTGATTATTACTGTGTGGAAGATGGTATATTTGACCACAGAAGCAGGAATAACAGGAAAGAGGCAGAGTTTATTGTAGATTTGATTTACAAAAATATAGAACAATTTCCGGATAGAAGCCTTGGTGTGGTTGCCTTTAGTGTTTCGCAGCAGGATTTAATTGACAAGCTGCTCTCAAAGAGAAGACAGACAGATCCATCAAAGGAGTTCTTTTTCAGAAGAGATGCGGAAGAACCATTTTTTATCAAAAACCTTGAAACTGTACAGGGTGATGAGAGGGATACAATTATCTTTAGTGTTGCATATGCAAAGGACTCATCTGGCAGACTCATGCATAATTTTGGACCTCTTAACAGGGTTGGTGGAGAGCGACGCCTTAACGTAGCGGTAACACGTGCGAAGTTTAATGTACAGCTGGTAGCTTCCATCCATCATACAGATATAGACTTAGGAAGGACGAAGGCAGAAGGAGCAAGACTGTTAAAGAATTATCTTGATTATGCCGAAAATGGAGCTGTTGCCATTGAAAGAGTAGTCAACGTAAATTCATTTGAACAGTTTGATTCAGAGTTTGAGCTTGAAGTATGTGAGTTCCTTCGTCAAAATGGATATGATGTGGATACACAGGTTGGCTGTTCAAATTTCAGAATTGATTTGGGAATTAAACGTCATGATACATCAGACTATGTTCTTGCAGTTGAATGTGACGGTGCTACATATCATTCTTCAAAGAATGCGAGAGACAGAGACAGGCTTCGTCAGCAGATATTGGAAAATATGGGATGGAAATTCTATCGTATATGGTCAACAGACTGGTTTAAAAATACGTCTGTAGAAAAAGAACGTCTGTTAAAGGCTGCAAAAGAGGCCATGAATGATGATGTGCCCCATGAAATAAACAGCAATAGAGATGAAGAAAATGAAACTTCTGCTGATGAAGTATTTGAGGAAACCATGCAGGAAAATCATAAAACATTTCCAGAATACAAGCAGGCTGATGTTTACAGATTCTCGGTAACAGATAATTTTCAGGCTTTTGTAAAAAAGGTAATGGATATTGAAGCCCCTGTTTCTGAGGAATGGCTGCTGAAACGAATTCCATGGATGTTTGGAAGGGAAAAAGTCACCAAGGCGGTTAAAGATGAATATGAGAAGAAGATGTTCCGCTGTGAAAGAAACGGCATTATACGGCGCAATGGATTTTTATATTCATCGGGTATGAAAGAGTTTGAGCTTCGCGTTCCTAACGGAGTGGATGATAAGAGAGACATAAACTATATATGCCGTGAAGAATTGGGAAGCGGAATGTTCGAGATAATCAAACAAAACATGTCCATTGAAAAAGAAAGCTTATATAAATATCTGGCAAAGCTCTTGGGCATCAATCGTCTTACGGATAAGGTGGTTTGGAAGATGGATGATGCATTGGACGCAATTAAATCGTTAGTCGAGATAGATAATGGTATTATATCAATTATTCAAAACTAAAAATAAGCGAAAAGACTGCAAGTCTTAGGTACTATATGATATAATAATCACATCTTGTTGAACTATCAATTCATTATGGGAGAAAACTAGAATGGCAGATAAAAATACAGCAAATATTGGATTTGAAAAACAAATATGGAATGCAGCCTGTGTGTTACGAGGAAACATGGATGCATCTGAATATAAAAGTGTTGTGCTTGGCCTGATTTTTCTGAAATATATTTCAGACAGATTTGAGGACAAGTATAAAGAACTGGTGGAAGAAGGAGATGGCTTCGAGGAAGACATTGATGAATATACATCAGAAGGAATCTTCTTTGTACCGGCAGGAGCACGATGGAGTGAGATTGCTGCTAAAGCTCATACACCGGAAATAGGCACAGTTATTGATGAAGCTATGCGAGCTATTGAAAAAGAGAATAATCGCCTTAAAGACATTCTTCCTAAGAACTTCGCTCGTCCGGAGCTTGATAAGCGAAGACTTGGTGAGGTGGTGGATTTATTCACAAATATCCAGATGATTGAGCATGGCAGTGAAAAAGATATATTGGGACGCACTTACGAGTATTGCCTTTCTATGTTTGCAGAGCAGGAAGGAAAGCGTGGTGGCGAGTTCTTCACTCCTTCATGTGTGGTACGTACTTTGGTAGAAGTATTAAAACCATTTAAGGGCAGGGTATATGACCCTTGCTGTGGCTCAGGCGGTATGTTTTGTACAGTCTGCAAAGTTTGTAGAGAATCACAGTGGTAACATCAGCAACATTTCTATTTACGGTCAGGATTCAAACCCTACCACATGGAAAATGGCACAGATGAATCTTGCTATCCGTGGCATTGAACCGGATTTGGGAGCTTATGCGGCAGATACCTTCCTTGATGATCGCCATCCAACTTTGCGCGCGGATTATATTATGGCAAATCCTCCCTTTAACCTTTCAGATTGGGGTGCGGACAAATTAAAAGAGGATGTTCGTTGGCAGTATGGCATGCCACCGGCAGGAAATGCTAACTTTGCGTGGCTGCAGCATATGATTTATCACCTTGCGCCTGCAGGAAGAATCGGAATGGTACTTGCCAATGGTTCACTTTCTTCTCAATCTGGCGGTGAAGGTGAAATCCGAAAGAATATCATTAACGCAGATTTGGTTGAGTGTATAGTGGCAATGCCTACACAGCTTTTCTACACGACACAGATTCCGGTTTCACTCTGGTTTATAAATAAGCAGAAGAAACAATCCGGAAAGACATTATTCATTGATGCAAGAAAGATTGGAACAATGGTCAGCCGTAAGCTTCGAGAGCTTACTGATGATGACATTAAGAAAATTTCAGACACCTACAAAGCATTTGTAGATGGAACACTTGAAGAAGTGAAGGGTTTCTGTGCTGTAGCGGATACAGCAGAAATAGAGAAGCAGGATTATATTCTTACTCCAGGTAGATATGTGGGTATCGAAGAGCAGGAAGATGATGGTGAGCCATTCGATGAAAAGATGAATCGTTTGACATCGGAGCTTTCAGAGATGTTTGCTAAGAGTCATGAACTGGAGGATGAGATTAGGAAAAAGCTGGGGGCGATTGGGTATGAAATCTAAACTTTCAGAGATATGTGATTTTGTTAAAGAAAAAACAGATGTTGTTGGTCTTGATAACACAACATATATATCAACAGAGAATATGCTTCCAAATAAAGGTGGAATAATACATGCATCGACATTGCCCACAACTAAACAAACACAAGCATTTAAAAAGGGGGATGTGTTGGTATCAAATATTCGTCCATATTTTAAAAAAATATGGTACGCAAAGTTTGATGGTGGCTGTTCGAATGATGTCCTGGTTTTTAGAGCAAAAGATGGAATTGATAGCATGTTTTTACATTATGTCTTAGCAGATGATAATTTCTTTCGTTATGCAATGACAACATCAAAAGGTACAAAAATGCCAAGAGGCGATAAAAAGGCAATATTAGAGTATGATGTACCTGATATATTATATGAAAATCAGAAAAAAATAGCGAATATTTTGTCTTTGACAGATAAAAAAATACAGTTTAATATACAAATAAATGAGAATTTACTTCAACAGGCTCAAGCATTATACCATTCTTGGTTTGTTAACTATGAACCTTTTGACGGAACAAAGCCTGCTGACTGGATGTATGGTACAATTGATGATCTCGGAACCGAAATTATATGTGGGAAAACACCATCTACCAAGAAAAGTGAATATTATGGTGGTAATACTCCATTCATAACAATTCCTGATATGCATAACTGCGTTTATAATGTTTCTACTGAACGTTATCTTTCAGCATTAGGTGTTGCTTCTCAACTGAAGAAAACTCTTCCACATAATACTGTATGTGTAAGTTGTATAGGAACAGCCGGTCTGGTAACTTTGGTATCAGAAGATAGTCAATCTAATCAACAGATTAACTCAATAATTCCCAAAGAAGAGATATCTGCATATTATATCTATCTATTAATGCGGACATTATCCGAAACCATCAATAAACTTGGGCAAAGTGGCAGCACAATAGTTAATTTAAATAAAACTCAGTTTGGCAAGATACAAGTAATGATTCCATCCAAACGTGCATTACATGACTTTGATTCCTTATGTAGTCCATTGTTTGATACAATATTGTTAAATCAAAAAGAAAATATTAAGTTATCAGAGCTTCGTGATACATTATTACCAAAACTTATGTCTGGTGAACTTGATGTATCTTCCCTTGATCTCTAAGCCGCTAAATTCTCATTTACCTATTATAGGAGGGAAACATACATGATGTACTTTAAAGGTAGACCAATTGAGAAAGTTGATTATTGTAAATGTAAGTCTACAACATCTATAACCTCAGAAATCGAGAAGTGGGGATATTGGGATATATGTTGTAAATGCGGAAAGCCAATTGAAGATGGCTTTCATTATTACAAGCATTATGATGGAGAAGATCATGATGATTTAGATATCTATTAAAATAACACCTCCTACCAACGGCAGGAGTAGAAACCAACGGAACTGCCGTTGATTCGTTCTTTGGGATAAATAATAAGGAGAACGAATTAATGAAACAGAAAATCATGGAAGATATTGTGCAACAGATGTTACCATATCTTGATAATGCACAGCTACATAAACTACAAGAGGTATTGGAACACTCGCTTTTTGAATATGAAATAGCAGGTAGAACTATTGAAACAGAAGATGACAGTCAGGAACTAATTAATTCTTTTGTCTATGCAAAGCGAATTGAGGGGTGCTCAGAGAAAACTCTTAAATATTACAGGACAACGATAGAGGCAATGACAGAGGCTATAGATAAAGGTGTGCGTCATATGCAGACGGATGATCTCAGAGCTTATCTGACAGGTTATCAAGAACAACACGGTTCAAGTCGTGTGACAATTGATAATATACGCAGAATATTGTCAAGCTTTTTCTCATGGCTTGAAGATGAGGATCACATTTTAAAGAGTCCTGTGCGTAGGATTCACAAGGTAAAGACTGCAACAAATATTAAAGAAACGTATACTGATGAAGAGTTGGAAAAAATGCGAGATAATTGTGGAGAACTTCGAGACTTAGCGATTGTTGATATGTTAGCCTCCACAGGAATGCGTATAGGAGAAATGGTTTTGTTGAATAAAGCTGATATTAATTTCAATGAGAGAGAATGCGTTGTCTTTGGTAAAGGAGATAAGGAACGAGTGGTATATTTTGATGCTAGGACGAAAATTCATTTGCAAAACTATATTGATAGCAGAACAGATGATGAACCGGCACTTTTTGTAACACTGAGAGAACCGCACACGAGAATAACAATTGGTGGTATAGAGTCTCGTTTGAGAGAATTTGGAAAGACATTAAAAATAGAAAAAGTCCATCCACATAAGTTTAGAAGAACACTTGCAACGATGGCGATAGATAAAGGAATGCCTATAGAGCAATTGCAACAGCTTTTGGGGCATAAACGAATAGATACCACATTGCAGTATGCGATGGTCAAACAGAGTAATGTGAAACAAGCTCATAGGAAGTATATAGGTTAGATAGGAAGGTATTACAAATGGCTGTATTACGAGATTATATAAAAGTTAAACATGGATTTGCATTTAAGGGCAATCATATTTCGACTGAAGATAATGGCATTGTGCTTGTGACTCCAGGAAATTTTTCTATAGGCGGTGGTTTTAAAGAGGAAAAATGTAAATTTTTTGATGGTGAGTATCCATCAGATTATGTTTTAAAACCAGATGATTTGATTGTTACTATGACTGATTTGAGTAAGGCAGTTGACACATTAGGGTATAGTGCATTGGTTCCTAATGGCAAAAGAATTTATTTGCATAATCAACGAATAGGATTAGTGCAGATTATAGACGATGCAAGTATAGATAAGCACTTTTTGTATTGGTTTATGAGAACACCATGTTATCAGAAAACCATTGCAGCAACATCTTCTGGTTCAACAGTTCATCATACGTCACCAAATAGAATTATGGATGTAGAAATTGAATTGCCGGACTTCAAAAATCAAAGACTGATTGCAACGTTCTTGGATAACATTGAATCGAAGATAAATACCAATAAAAAGATAAATGAGAATTTAGCGGCTTAGCCTTTAAGTTTTTCATATTGCTTTTTCCAAGCTCGTGATGGTTTTTTGCAAATACAATCTGCCGAGGAAAAAGCACAGACATTTGGTAATCCGTTACTCCCACATATATTCGGATTATTGGCTCTACAACCGTAAGTTTGTAGTTCTGTGTCTTGTGAATGTAGTGGTGAATTAAATGGTATTGAGAGGTCTTTCTTATTCATAATCCACCTCCGATATATCAATTTCTCCACTCATAAGTTTTGGAAGAAGCGTGTCTCTTGTTTCAGCAAGCTTTTGATTCTCTATTCGGTTTGCGATAATCAAATCATAAATTGGTTGGAGCATAGCTCCGATTCGATTGTAGTCTGCTTCGTTAGGTATGAAAACCTCTGCTTTTGAAAGTTCATCACGCTTGATGTGCCCCATTGTTGTAGCTTTATCGGCAGCAACGGCAATAAAGCGGTCAAGATGGTGTTTTGTCCAAGCATAATAGAACCACTTGTCATACTTATTTGATGTTACTTTAAACAAATGCTGATTTAAGCCGCAAATACCGCCACACCAAAAATCAACCAACAGACTGCCTGACCAAGAGAAGATAACATCGCCATCGTGAATGATGTAATCACTTTTAATATTTGGAGAACAAAGTTCGCTGTTATCATCACAGCAGCCTTGACGAAGTTCTTTGATTTTTAGAACCGGAATGCCTGATTCATCGGCAGTTGGACGATATTTTTGCATAGCAAGACCGTTTAGATAGTCTGCAATATCTATCAAACTGGCTTGCTTCCAACCATCAGGCAGCGTTTCAAGAGTTAAAAACTCATTTGAAAAGATAGCTTGAGCTTGTTGCTCTAAATTCTCATTTACCACAGAATCACACCCAAATTACAGGAGGTTGAACATGCCAAGTTTATTTACAGAAGATACATACGAACAAGCCATCATAGAATTGTTTGAAAACATGGGCTATGATCACCTCTATGCCCCAGACTTAGACCGCGATTACAGCAGTCCGCTTTTGGATGCTGAGCTGAGAAACAGTCTGGTGCGTATAAACCGTGGTCTGCCTGTAGATGCCATTGATGAGGCAGTGGCAAAACTTAAGAATTTTGATACTGGTAGTCTATTACAGAAAAATATCATTTTTATGGATTATCTGCAAAATGGCATCACGGTCAAGTTCTTTGCAAATGGTGAGGAGCAGTCTTCCATTGTGCGCTTGATTGATTTTCAGAATGTAAAGAACAATTCTTTTTATGTGGTAAACCAGTTTACATTTCTTGAGAATAGAAATAATCGTCGGCCTGACATTATTTTGTTTATTAATGGATTACCTCTTGTTTTGATGGAACTCAAGAGTCCCGCAAAGGATGAAGTGGGAGCAGAGAATGCATTTCATCAGATTCGCAATTATATGCAGGATATTCCATCTATGTTTTATTACAATGCAATCTGTGTGATAAGTGATTTATCAACAAATAAGTCCGGAACTATCACATCTGGATTGGACCGTTTTATGGAATGGAAAACAAAGGATGGAAATTCTGAGGATACGAGCTACGCATCATTTGAGACCTTCTATGAGGGAATGTTCCAAAAGGAGCGACTCTTAGATATCATTAAGAATTTTATACTCTTTTCCGGTGCAAGTAACAGTCGATTCAAGGTTTTGGCGGCATACCATCAGTATTTTGCAGTTCATAAAGCTATTGAGAAAGCCAAAATTGCTACAAAGACAGATGGTAAAGGTGGAGTTTTTTGGCATACACAGGGATCAGGCAAGTCTCTTTCTATGGTTTTTTATGCACATTTATTGCAGGAGGCACTGGATAGTCCAACTATTGTAGTCATGACAGATCGTATTGATTTGGATGATCAGCTTTATTTACAGTTTTCACAGTGTGCAGATTTCTTACGTCAGACTCCGGTGCAGGCAGAGAGCAAGGAACATTTAAAGTCACTTCTTGATGGAAGAAGTGCAAACGGTATTATTTTTACTACGATGTTTAAGTTTGAGCGTGGGGAGAAGCCTCTCTCGGAGCGTAGAAATATTGTGGTTATGGCAGATGAGGCACATCGAGGCCAGTATGGTTTTGATGAGAAAATCGTTATGTCAGAGAATGAAAATGGTGAAAAGGAAGCACGTACTGTAGTTGGTAATGCACGCATTATCCATGATGCTTTACCAAATGCTACATTCATTGGATTTACAGGTACACCGATTTCGGCTAAGGACAGAAATACACGTGAGGTTTTTGGTGATTACATTGATGTATACGACATGACGCAGGCAGTGGAGGATGGTGCCACTAGACCGGTATATTACGAGAGTCGTGTCGTTCATCTAAAGCTTGACGAGAATACTTTGTCACTTATAGATTCTACATATGATATTTTAGAAAAACAGTCAGATGCTCAGACGATTGAGAAGAGCAAAAAGATGCTTGGACAGATGGAGAGTGTCTTAGGAGCTGATTCAACTATTGAATCGCTTTGTGATGACATAGTGAACCATTATGAGAAATATAGGGCAAACTTACTGACCGGAAAGGCTATGATTGTAGCTTATTCGCGTCCGATTGCCATGAAGATTTATCGTCGAATCCTTGAAATACGCCCTAATTGGAAAGAAAAAATTGGTGTCGTTATGACCAGTGGAAATAATGATCCGGAGGACTGGAAAGAGATAATTGGAACCAAAGCCCACAAGGAGGAGCTTGCAAGGAAGTTTAAGGACAACAAAGATCCGATGAAGATTGCGATTGTTGTAGATATGTGGCTCACAGGCTTTGATGTACCATCGCTTGCTACAATGTATGTATATAAGCCGATGCATGGCTATAATCTTATGCAGGCAATTGCCCGTGTCAACCGTGTATTTAAGGATAAAGAGGGTGGACTGATTGTAGATTATGTTGGAATTGCATCAGCGTTAAAGGCTGCCATGAATGAATATACCAAGCGTGATCAGTCTAAATACGGTGATATGGATATTGCAAAGATGGCATATCCAAAGTTTCAGGAGAAGCTGCAGGTTTGCAAGGATTTGTTGCATGGATTTGATTTCAGCGGTTTTGTTGGAGGCTCACCACTTACGATGGCTAAGCTAATCACAGGTGGCGTGAATTTTATTCTGGATGCAAGTGCCCCTGATAGAAAAGACTTGTTTTTGAAGGAAGCAATGCTTTTGAAGCAATCACATTCTCTGTGTTCAAGTATGACGACAGAGAAGGAACGTCATGAAGCAGCTTACATGGAAGCCGTGCGTTCTACTGTTATCAAGATTACTTATGGTGGAACCGGAGGAAAGAGTCTGTCTCTTACTGAGATTAATAATCAGATTAATGAGCTACTTAAGGCTGCAGTGCAGAGTGAGGGTGTAATAAATCTTTTTGACAGCAGTAAAGCCGGTGGTGAAAATTTCAGTCTGTTTGATCCTGCAGTTCTTGATGAAATTTCCAGAATGAAGGAAAAGAACATTGCGGTGGAAATTTTGAAAAAGTTGATGGCCGAGCAGGTATCTCTTTACAAGAAAACAAACGTGGTACAGTCGCAGAAATTCTCAGAGAAGATAGCTCAGTTGATGAATTCTTATTATAACGGTCTAATCACTAATGAAGAAGTAATAAAGGAGTTATTGAAAACAGCACAGGAAATAGCTGAGCTTTATAAGAATGGTGAAAAACTGGGATTGTCGCAGGAAGAACTGGCTTTTTACGATGCATTGACTAAACCGGAGCATATTAAAGATTTTTACAAGAATGAGGAATTGATTGCTTTGACAAGAGAACTTACTGAGATGCTTAGAAGAAATCGTACCATTGACTGGCAGAAGAAAGAAACAGCCAGAGCTCAGATGCGCAAGATGGTAAAGAGACTTCTCAAAAAGTATAAGTATCCACCTGAGGATTATGATTTTGCTATCAATACAGTAATCAGTCAGTGTGAACTTTGGACTGATAATGTGGAGCCTCAAAAAGAAGCAAAAATATATAAATATGTGTCTGAAATAGAGTTGGATAAGGTGGCACAGGACTCAGATAAATATGGAGAATAGTAGTCCATAAAAGGTGAAAACTGTTGATATTTTTAACCTGTTAATGATTCTGTAATAATATTTCATAAAGAGGTGCATTATGGGAAACGAATCAGGTGAATGGATTATGCATGGCATGAAGTGGGACAACC
>OGND01000328.1_pt1 | contig 36079 bp, 27 predicted proteins | sample 1573381 | NCBI WGS metagenome assembly OGND01 (sample SAMEA2581989, study PRJEB24529) | metagenome | biome: Human gut stool | place: China | collected 2011
TGGCCGAAAATGCGATACGTCCTCTGACGCTCTCAAGAAAGAACTTCCTCTTCTGCGGGAATCATGAGGCCGCGGAAAATACAGCGGTCATCTGTTCACTGCTTGCCACCTGCAAGGCACAGGAAGTCAATCCAAGAGAATGGCTGAACGATGTCATTGCCAGACTTCCATACTATCAGGAAAAAGATTCCGGCAAAGATATCCGGGAACTGCTTCCGGATGTCTGGAAGTTGAAGAAGTCCAACGAAAATCCAATTGAAGTCTCTAATAGAGAACAATAGAATAGCAAACTCTTCCTGTCAACTTTATATTCGTTGATAAGAAGAGTTTGTTGTTTTATGAATCTACAATGTGTACTTTATCGGATGCTTACGAAGAGTTTGTTGTTTTATGAATCTACAATGTGTACTTTATCGGATGCTTACTTTTTAAACAACTGCCTCAGAAACTTGCTCACATCGGCTTCTGTTTTGAACTGGCTAAGGTATTCCTTACTTAATACCTCATTAGGCTCTATTTAATTTTTTCCTTTCATAATCTGCCTCATGCGGTATATGTATAAAAATAAAAAATACGGAATAAACTTTGAATTCTGTATTTCCCATTTTACATAAAATCTTTTACAATGTCGCTTAAAGATAAATTTAAAAAATGGTACAGTTCTATTTACATTTCATATAAAGCCAGCTTATTGCTGGCTTTATTATATATTACCATATCACTTATTAGGATTTTATTCTAAAAATTACACATCAAGACTTCGGAATAACCAAGCTTATGTTATCCTTAACTATCTCAACCAACAACCCACTTACAGGATAGTAAATATATTTTTGCAAGACTTTCTCACCGGCTGCTTCGAGTGCATCCTGATAGGCATCAAGTTGTCCGGCATACCATCCGGCAAAATGCTCATTGTCAGGATCCAAAATATATTTTGCTGCCATTGGGCTATTTTTGAAGTCAACAAGTATATTACCCTCCTGCGCCTGCCATACAAGGTCTATGCTACCAATAATGGTTTGTCCGTCATAATCCATACGGAAAGGACGTTCGTGATAAGTCTTAACCGGTTCTCCATGAAGTAAGACTAGTTTATCATAGAGATTTTTCCAGGCTGACAGTATTGTATCTGTATCTGTAAGAACAGCAGAAAGTCCATAACTGCGTATTATCTCCTTTATGGCAATTCTGTTTACAGAAGGCTTTTCTTCTATGCCTGCAAATATCTGATGGATACAATTACCTACTGTTGCCATATCGTCAGGATTATTACTAATAGGGATACGATGTTCAAATTCATAATACCTACCTATTTTACCGCATTTGCGTATATGGCTTGGTGAAATATATCGTGGTTCCTTTGTCTTAAAATCAAGTTCATCAATGTTTAAGCGCATGGACAATGTATCGTCTCTATCACCATAGTTTTTCAGTTTATCAAACTCTTCCTGAGTCAAGGTGAAATTTTTAAAGATATGACCTGTGCCAAACACATCCCAGTCGCCTTGTTCAGGTATGGTTTCAGAGGCTGTATTTACTCCATTATCCTTGGGCCACTGTAACAGTTTCATTCCTCTTTTAGGCTTCTCTATGTTAAGAATCAGTACATCCTGAGGCCGGGTCATTCCTACGTAGAGTACACGGTTTGTTTCTGAAAGCATTGCCTTATACGCCTGCTTGAAACCGGCAGAATCCTCAATGATTGAACTTATTTCATCTGGGACATTTCTATCTGTACCATATATCCATGGTGTCAGCCTTATGAATACGTTAGGATAAGGATTCTCAGCTGTAGGTTCCTCAACGTGAACTGGATGCACCCCATAAGTCTCACCCCTCACAGCTTTTTTGAGATCGGATACGTTTGTATTAAGAGACATCAGAATGACATACTTCCACTGCAGTCCTTTGCATGAATGGTAGGTGTGCAGCTGTATACCGTTTGCATCACCGATACCCGTTGGTGAAACAGTCTCAATATAGGCAATAAATCCATCAATCGTAGCCGGAAGATTCATCTGTGCGCAGTGTTCCTCGTAAATGCGTGCGGTATTGATGATGATCTGCAAACAGGATATTCCAAACGCAGCATCAGTTTCTACCTTCTTAACTATATTAAAGAGGTCCAACATGATAATCATACTCTCAACAAGTGAGGAAACTGATTGTTGTTGTAACTTAGGCCGGATAGTCAGTAATCTACGAATTAGTGGCACCCCGGCAAGATAATCCTCTGTTTTAGCATCGTCATTGGCATCATTCAGGATCTTTTCCTCAATAATTCTCCTGGTGTTGTAATCTTCCTCTGTCAGTATGGCTACTGTTGCTTTTGCCAGACTATCCTTAGTACTGTCCACAATATGTAAGAGTGATGAAGTCAAAGTATAGGTATACGAATCTATGATTGGAGTATCCTCTCTGCTCGAAGGTATTTCATACTGTTTCAGTTGGGATGCAACATCGGCAAGTGTAGCATTAGCACGTGCCAATACAGCTATCTCATTGGGCTTGACTCCCCGATTAAGTAACTTCAGAACGTGTTCCGCCACACCATATTCATCACTGTTGACAAAATAACGGAGTGATTCCTCATAGTTATCATTCTTACGATGTTGTTTGAGGCAGATGTTTTTTTCCTCAAGTATATCTGCAAAAGTCTTCCTGAATACATCATTGTTCAGTTCGACAATGTCAGGAAGTGAACGCCATGATGTATCCAGCGTATCGGTATCACAACCATTTTCTTTCTTTGATACACTATCTACAACAGCCTTGGTAAGCGCGATATCGGAACCACGGAAACCATAAATTGCCTGTTTAAAATCACCTACCCAATAAGAATGCTCCATCAGGTCGCTTAGAGCATCGAATATCTTCACCTGAATTGGAGAGGAGTCCTGGAATTCGTCTACGAACAGATAACGGTACGACTGAGAGATCTCGCTGGCTATGTCTTTATTCATCATAAGCAGACGCATGTACTTCTCCATATCGTTGTAGTCGAGCAGATTCTTGTCGCGCTTGAATTGGGCGAAATTCTCTTTCCAGCGTTGTGCAAGGTCGAAAATCAGACGGATATACTTTTCCTGCCTGTCGTAGACCATTCGACTTGTCCATAGTCCGGCCATACGATTCTGGAAATCCTCGGCCAGCGGACCGTATCCCTTAGGAGATCCGATGGTTGAATCGATATTTTTCAATATTCCAAGTGTCGGACGGTCAAGGCCTCTTTTAGCCTGTACCAGTGCTTCTATTCTTTTATCGTTAGTGGCACTTTGTTTCCTGTTACGGAGAAAGGTCTCATGCTCCGCAATCACCGCCTTCAGCTCTTCGTAAGTGAAATTGCAGTTGCTGTCTGCTTTCACAAACTTACGGATATAGTCAAGCGATTCTTCTTCGCTCTGTTTGAAATCTTCCAGTTCGTAATTGGTAGCAAAACCAATGACAGCTTTCAGGTGGTCTTGCCAGAAATCATAATTGATGGCTTTCTTCACCATATATCCTTCTGTGACGCGTATATCAAAATATCTGGCAAATCCATGCAGTACCTTCAATTCTTCGTCTGTAGGAAGTTCCGACAATGACTGTGATATATAATAGGCTGTATCTTCTTCTGCCATTACACCCATGTTAGGCGACAGTCCGAGATGGAACCAATATTTGCCAATCATGCGTTGACATACACTGTGAACAGTGCCAATCATGGCATGATCCAACTGTATTGCTGCATCATAAAGGCCTTCATCATAAAGGAAAGCCTTTGCCTTTTCCTTAAACTCATTGGCCGCCTTAGTCGTAAAAGTTGTCAGTATCACCTGTTCTGGCTTTACTTTTTCTGACTTAATCAGATTGGTCAGGGTCTCTGTCAGTCTGTATGTTTTACCACTGCCGGCTCCCGCATTGATATATGTTACGTTTTTCATGATGCTTTAATTATTAAAAAGTACATATTGGGAAAAGAAGTTCTCTTCCTTCATATTTTTTTCTTCGTCTTTTTTCAGAGGGAAGAGTCCACACGATTCAGTGTCTTTCACATATTGAAGTTCATCGTATGCTCCATTGGTTTCCACGACTCCGCATTCCAATTGTTTCTTTCGGTAGATGACTGATTGTCTCAGTTCTTCTACGATATTATCCCGGTTCTCAGGAGTTATCTGCGTGCAGTGCCGTCCTTTGAAAACTTCTTTGCTGTAAAGGCGGGCTTCAGGCATAAGGAAGTAAGCCACACGTCTTACCTCGTTCCTTTCTTTCTGGCCGAGCATAATTCTATATAGTTCCAACTGCACTGAGCGATTGTTCTCCAGTTTATCCTGATATCCTTTTACCCAAGTTGTCCATTTAAAGTCGAATACTACAGGATATCCTTCTGCATCTTCGAGTGTCATATCGATGAATCCCAGTACATCACGTTCTCCTTCATTTTCTTCTTTATCGAAAGCATCTGGAAGGCCCAATTTCAAGTTGGCCTGAACATACTGCTCGCAGCCAGTTACCTTGAGGTCATTATCCTTGAGTATTTCCAGAAGAGTGTCCAGACAAACGCGAAGTTGTTCATGCAGAAGTTTCTCTTTCAGTCTATTCTCTGCTAACTGCAGGATTGCCCCTTTTGCTTCGACTACTTTTATGTATGCTGCATCATAGTCCTCCATGCGTAAGGCAATTTCCTCGGGGGTAGCATACCGTTTACCCTCAGTGGGGCTAAATAATGCCTCAATTACTGTATGAGCCACATTACCCATGGTTGTCTTTACATCGGCCATCTGAGCCTTACCATCGGCAGTGATGTTCAGCATCCTTTCCATCAGATAGTCAAACGGATGCTCCACCAGTGTAGTAATACTTGTCGGGCTCAGATGGTCCGGCCATTTCAGTTTATCGGCATATTCAAACTTTAGTTCTGCTGCCACACCGCCATTCTCAACAATTTCCACTTCTGTCATGTTGCCGGCATCAATTTTAGGTGTAAGAATAAACTTTTCTATATTCTCCACCTGCTGCTCCAGACGGACAATTAGTGGATGCTTTAAAGTACTTTCTCCACCTCTTGTTTTGCATACTACCAGAATAAGTTGGTCTTCAGTCATGCGAAGTGGTGTCATTCGCATATGTTCATGATAATGACCTTCGTTGGCTTCATCCCATGGAATTATATAGTGCTGTTCAGTCAGTTTTCTCTTTTCTGAAGGATAGAGGAATGCACATTCCAGAGTATGACCGGCACCGCCTTCAACCCCCAACCAGACAGTTTTTTTAGCTGCTGCAGCTATTTTAGCAGGAGAATCTACTACTATTCTGCAATCACGTTCAGCTTCAGCATTAGTATATGATCCCTTTTCATAGATGGTGCTGATCCATGAATCAATAACTTTATAGTCGATTGTTGGGGTACTGACGGTACCTAACAGAATATGTAGTGCATCACACATGCTTGCCACGGTCATCAGTTGTTCTATCCACTGAATGCTGTCATGGTATTCCTCCATAAGATGGGCACGCTGACGTGACCAGGCAGACAGTTCGCTTGCAAAAAGACGTACATCATCCGTTCTGATTTCTTTTACACTGTCCAATGGAGGCAGGAAAATATTTACCATTCTCTGACGCTTCTTGCAGTCTTTTTCTCGTATTTTTTGCTGCTCGTCTTCCGGCAATGCTTTCTGTTCCTCGTTGAGATAGACGAACTTGCCATCTATATAGTCTTTGACTAATTGCCTGCAAGTGTCGTTTCTGTAACCTCCTTCGGTGACAATCGATTCTGCAAGTTTTGAGCGAAAGAATCTGTCTATAGGATGCAATGGCATGTTTAGCCATTCAATCAATGTGTTTACATTAAGCGGAGAAGAAAACATTCCGAGTCCCATCACAAACAATTGTGTCAACTGAGGAATACAATCGGCAGCCACACTACCGGTCATTGGTTGATTCATCAGCATTAGCCAGTTATCCATTTGTTTGTTGTCGGCATTTATCCATACATCCACATCATCCATTTTCAGGTATGACAGATATTCGCATGCTGCACGTTCGTCGGAAAACTGATAAATAAGCAGCGAACTGTCATTTTCATACAGTTTAATTTTACCTTGTTGTCCTTCTGTAATAAGCCGGCGTATCCTACTCAAGTTGTTTCCCATGTTACCAGCTTCAGAAATCAGTTCAACCTTAGCCCCCTGCTGCTCCAGAACAGAAATCAAAGTACAGACTGCCGGTTTAAGTAAGCCTTTCTCACAAGCAAGCTGCAGAGTAATCCCCGAGCAGTCCAGTTTTTGGAAAATCACCTGTTCAGTGACAATATGAAGTCTTTCTGCCATATCGGTTCCACTCAGCTGTCTGAAATACTTTTCTACCCCAATCAACACAGAGATGCGGTCACTAATATCGTCCCCATCAAAATTCCATTTAGCAGAACGCAACTCATCACGCCATCCCAGCATTGCTTTAGCCGTACTGAGTCCTGCGACCCTGAATGACTTCGCCATTACATTATCTGGATACACACTCATATACTTGCATACGGCATCATAATAAAGAGCTATGCGTTCATATATTGTATTTTCTTCATAATGAAGCCCCAAACGTAGCTCAAACAGATTTATCAGACCAATTGTGTTGGTAACTACAGTGTCCATCATTACACCTTTCTGCGTAAAGACATGTCCTGAGTATTCTGGTGAAAACAATATCTTCATGATGATATAGATCTATAAGTATAAATTAAATTCAAGGTTTACTGTACTTCATTAGATTTAAGCAATTTCCTTGCTTCTTCAATTGTATAAGGTTCATCTGTTGATTTACTATGGAGTATAGAATGGCAATTTGAACATACAGGAATTAAATCCTTAATCGGATCTATAGTGTGTGACTTGCCATGAAACCCGTGTATCGGATCTATATGATGAACTTCAATTACGCTTTTTCCTATTTGATCACCATATTTATGACAATAATTTATGCCACAAAGATGACAAACATAGCCGTAATGTTCTAAGCATATTTTCTTAGCTTTCTGGCTTCTTTCATATCGTCCGTAATGAGTGGTTATCAAACGTCCTTCTTCGATTTTTTGATTATTTATATCATCTTCTTCATATACGAAACCGTCCAATTCCAGTTTAACTTTTTGTTTCTTGCAATTTTCTCTTTGTTCAAGAAATGAGATATAATACATTAAACCATCTTTCTTGTTTCCACGTTCATAGCTTACATATACATAGTTTTTCCCAAAACTATTATATATTTCTCGAAGTGTATGAATATCCTGTATTTCAAGTATGTTTTTTATCTGCGAGAAACCTTTGTTTTTTAAATACGATTTCATAGCTATATTAAATCGCATAAAATACTTGTCAGCAGGCATTTGGAAAGCAGGTATTCGTGTTGACAAATAATCTATAAACTCAATCTTTAGCGTCTTAAGATCCATGATAGTAGTAATTTGCTACCAGAATCAGATTCTGGTAGCTGGTTTATTTAAATAGTCTTAATCTCTACATCATACATTATCTCTTTTCTTCTGAAAAGAGGTATGTTTGTGGCTGAAGTAGTATTGTTAATATCATAGTATTTATGTTGGTTTTTGGCTTCAACTGTATCAAAGAACCATTCATTAACAAAACCTCCATTTGGATAAATAGCTAGGCATTTATCACCGCAAACAACTTCGAGAACACGCCAATGCGGTAATTCCTTAGATACAGTTGTAGTACATTCTGCGTTAATACAATATGTATTTTGGCTAATCCAATCCTTCAACATATCATTTAACATTTCATTGCGTAAATCACTGTTCCCTATATTTGATGCAATACCTTTACATACTCCTGACTCCCAATACTCTTCATTCTTGAATTCAATCTTAAACTTTTTACCTATAAGCATTGTAAGTTGTTCAATAAATTGTAATGTAGTAACAAATCCAATTACAGACTTTAAATGCTCATCCTGATAAACAATAGAAATATTACTTTTTTGGCTCTTACAGTGGCTAATAAAGGAATCAATTATATTTTTTGCTCTTGTTTCTTCTCTATAAACAAGCCCCCATAATTCATTGCTTTTAATCTTTGTAGGGTCATTGGCACCAATCGTAAACTTAGTAATATTGACATTTTCTCTTATTGCTTTTAGATCTATAGGTGTTAAATTAAAATCTATATCTATTTTACATTGATACAGAGCCTCTTTTGCCCAATCATAATTAAGTGAGGCATATTCTTTTAAGTTTGTAAAGTAAAGCACTCCGGAAATATATGCAATTGGGATAATATTTTGAGATAATGGGTTATCTGACCAATTGACCTGAGCCCAGTCATTAATTCCCTTATCAAGAATATCAACAACGGGAAGAACAATGGTCCCACTTCCTAGTACACCCAGTTTTAGAGTCTTGTTGGAATGTCTAATATCATTTATTCTCTGTTTCCATCCAAGTTCATCTGTCTGTTCAGAATGATAAAGCCAACGCGTATAATCATCTACCACAAATAATATAGAGTCATTTGTAGTACATTTATCTATAGCATCGGTAATACCTTTTATAGAAGCAACTGCAATGTCCTGATCAGGTAATAATTCTTTAATACTGTCTGGTATACGATTCATTGCTTCTAAGGCGTTATTTAACCATTCAAGTGTTGTATCGCAGTCTATCTTATCAAGATATCTGGCAGACCATTTATCCAATAATGCATCTTTTGACATTGAAGATTCTAACATTTGCTTTGAAAGCTTAAGAACTTCTAGCATTATTAATCTGTCTGATAGTTGATTGGAATAGCCTGAACCACCAGGATTTGTATCATATATACATAGATGTCCATTAGGCATAACAATAAAATCAACATCATTACGGTCTTTTCCAATATATTCTGTAAAGTTTTGAGTAAATAATACTCCCAAAGTAGTAAGAAGTTTGTCGTTTTCCTTGTTGTTTGTCCATGTGGAATAACTGTTTAAGCGAATCTTCATCTCGCAATAATCTGTTTGAATGAGACCACCAAGGATTACATTACGTAGAATTTTACTTTTAGGGCATCGTTTCCTTCTTTTTGTTCTGTTGTCACTAAAGCGGTTAATCATATAATGATAACGATCTGGAATTCCGTTCTTGGTATCCTCCTCATTGTGCATCTGCTCCAGTCCTTTAGAACTATTATAAGCAGGTGAATTTTCAATGACAGTTTTACCACATTTTGAGCAGAATTGATAACCATATCCCTTACCTTCGTTGTAGTAAAGAATTTTTGCACTACCACAATCTCTATTATTTCTCATCGAAATAAGACTCTCTGTATCGGCAGACGACTTCCAATCTTCTTCTACACCAATTAATTGTGCACTTACTTGAGTATATGGAGCATTCTTAATTTCACGTGAATAATCTTCCATTATAGATGGAATAAATGACGTTGGTTCAATAAGAGTCAGTTCCTCTTTATTGTTAACACTCCAAATCTTTAAATTAGCTGGTTTGTATTTATCCGATACTGCTATTTTTGTTATACTTCCATTTGAGTATAGATTTTTAAATGTATTATTTTGGCGGAACATTCCAGTATATTGAAGGCCACGTACCACATATGTCCGATTCTCCAAGACAATAGTATTACCTGGTGCATATTGAGACAAAGCTTCATGCAAAGGATATGACGGATTGTTGTTCTTGAAACGCATATCATTCCAATTATTATCTCGAATGTTCTTTACAAATTCAATTATATCAACAGGCATATTTGCATTAGGTGTAAATCTACTGGTAGATAAATATTGTAATAGATTCTTGGATAATATCTCCTCGTATTTAAAGCGCAATAAGTATCCATATCCAGTATTAACAGCTGAACCTAATACCATTGAAGGATCAGCTTTTGCCATTTCTTCTTGATACGCTTCGTTGATATCCGATACAGTATCATACAATTCCTCATAACATCGTTTTATGGATTTTTTGCATTTTTGTGCTGAAGACCATAAAGCGTTAATATCACCATCCAGATATGTGTTGCTTAAAAGTTTTGCCAGCCCATTTTTATAGTCATCAAAGTTGTTGTCTATATAATCTACAAAATGATCAAACCAAGTCTGGGTCGTATCATTATCACCCTTTAATAAACTATTTGGGAAAATACGTTCACCATTCTCCTTATGCACTAATATAGAGTGAGCACCGTCCTGGTTTTGTCGATCTCTCTGAAAAACAAAAGGAGTGAAAAAGTCACATACCATTAAGCTTAAGTTATTGTCATTACCATTTCTTAATAGGCCTGATTCCCTTAGTAAAAATGCATTTGCGTGTCGTTGTATAACTTGCATACTATTTCTATCTACAAACGGTGTAGCCATAGGGCGAGATATAAGATGCTCCAATGGATTGTATAGTGTTCTTAATCCTACAGCATCAGAACTGCAAAGAGTGATACAAGCACTTTTGTTATCATCATTACGGCCACTTCGTCCTGCACGTTGTTTATAATTTGAAGGATGAGGAGGGATGGTAGACATCATAACTAATTCCAAGTTTCCGAGGTCCACACCCATCTCCATTGTTGTAGAACAAGCCAATATATTGATATATTGTTCCTTGAATTTATCTTGACTCTGTTTAGATATTATTTTGTCAATTTGTGCAGTATGCTCAGCCTGAACAAATATTGTTGGGAATGAATATATACTATCTAATCTGCTCGAAAAGATACCAGTTTCTCCCCATAAACCTTTGTCCCATAAACCTTTTCTTTTAGATTCAGCCCATTCATGAATAATTTGTTCGTTTATTGAATCTGATTCTGCATATGGCCAAGGTTCCCAAATTTCTTTAGAATTCTCAACATTTAATGGTGTGCCATCAATAGCATAAGGAGCATAACCCATGAATAAAGTATCCACAGGTCTCATCACAGGGTACATTCCACCTTCCATTCTGGAATCACAGAAGTATACTGTGCTATATGGCTTAAACGCAATGTCACAAACATTAAGACGATATTGCGGATTTAAATCATCCCCATCCAGTATCCAATTGCCCTTTTTAAAAGACCAAGAAGGTTGTAATAATTTAAAGTCTTTTAATGTCTCCCACATAGCATTTACAACCGTATTTATATCGTCTTTATGATTAAATATAACAGTTCGTAATCTATCTGCGTTAGCAGAAGGTTCTATTAATTTACCTAATAAAAGTAAACATAAAGCATATCTGGAATCTGGTTTATCAACAGATTCTATTGTAGGTTTAAAAACAGAACGACGTGGTGGTTTGGACGTACCAAATCTTTGGCAAGCAAAGATGTCTAGATTTCCATAATTTTCAGTATCTTTAATAAATACAGATTGATTAGATCGAACAGTATTATCAAGGAAAATCTTGATAAAATTCTTCCATTGAGCTACTGTTATATTAACCTTGAATTTAGTGTTAAAATATTCAACTTCACGTGGTAATGATTTTATGTTGTCTTCTAGTTTTGGATAATATGTAGTAAATAACCCCATTGTCTCTGGAGCAGATGCTATGCGTGGACGCTTTGATAGCAGTTCAAGCATAATGGTTTGTACATACTTCTTTTTTGCTTCTGGAGTTACACAGTCATTCTCAGCATCAAGCTCTTCGCTACCTTCTGTTTTGTTTATAAACTGATAACATAGTTCTTCGCACTCTTTGGAACAGTCATTAATCAGAAAGTTGTATACTTCATTCCATGTCAAATATGGTATACCATTTAATTTTGCTTCTAATTCAGATATTTTTGGATCAACGCTATTTGTTTCTATTCCTAAATTTTGAAGATTTTCTTTTGTGGATTGTAATATCTTAAGTTCTTCTTCTATTTTATTACGGTCTGTCTGTAATTCTAATAGCATTTTATTTAATTTGTAGAATAATCTGCTATATACCCATAGGCGTTCTTCCTCCAGGTTTTGTTGCATGGTGCCTCTTGCTGCAGCTTGACGACTATCGACAAAACTGATGTATTGTTGTCCAAGGTGCGGCTTTTTGTCAGGATCTTCTTTGGCAACCTTCATGTGAGGCAAAATGCTTGGTGCCAGCACACGTGATATGAATGATGCTGGCACTCTGAATGTAGAAGCATGCTTATCTAATTCAACGAATTCATCTGAAATGTCTTTTTTGGCATCATTACCTAAAAGTGCATGATGACAGTGTGGACATTTTCCTTTAGTATTCATTACAATATTCCAGCCCGATTTTTGATTTTGTAAAATCTCATACTTGTCGTTGTTAATATCAACAACAAGGTCTCCCATTTTATCATCATTAATTATCATCTTGTCTGTTAAACCAAAAATCAACTTTTGACGATTACTTTCAGGTGCATCAAAGTCAAAAATATCAGAATCTCCCTTAGAAAGAGCTTTATAACTATCATTTGTACCTTCTACAGTCTCTCCAACAGCAAAATATTCTCCACAATGTTCACATCTATACAGTTCAAGGTAAGGCGCATCATCATCTTTTGGAATGATGTGTTCAATTTTCCACACTCCATGTTCATGTTTGTCAAGCTTAATACGTAAGCCGTTATTTGGAATGCGATAGAAGAAATGAACTTTAGCTCTTAAGCCTCTTTCGCACAAATTGTCTAAGATAGACAAGCGTTCTTCTATGGTTATAGACGTATTCCCATTACCGATAAGTTCATCTAATCTTATATAATCGTTTTCCGCTAAATATTTTCTGCACGTATCAACATCCTCATCGGATTTTCCAGTTGTTTTGTCTCTTTCGCCATCAATTGCTACAACGTCATTAAAATCAACTCCTGCAATATCTGAAATAAATTTGCGTAACTTATTTTCGTTTTCAGTCTTGTCTCCACCATTTCCAATTGTCGCAGATGATGTAGCAAAACGAACAGACTTAGCATCTTGTCCAAATGCATCAAGCACACGTCTAATTAGCATTGCTAACTCGGCTGCACCTGCTCCTGTAAAGGTGTGTGCTTCGTCTATAACGATCCATCGCAAAGATTTTCTTTTAATAGTATTCCCATTGCCATCAGTTTTTTCAAAAAAAATCTGGTCTTTATTGCGTAACATCATATATTCCAACATTGTAGGGTTGGTTAACATGATGTTCGGAGTATTTAGTCTTAATTCATCACGAGTTGCAATTATATTGGGATATTTTTCTCTCTCTTCTATTATACGTGTTATCTGATTTCTTTCCCTGTCAGTGTTTCCTTTTGGCTCAGACTCAGGAAGGTTTCCATTATAAACAGTAAATTTTACATCCGTACCATTTAGCAGTTTTTGTAATCTATCTTTTTGATCCTCCATAAGTGCATTTAAAGGGTACAAAAAAATAGCTTGAATCTCACCGGAGATATTTTGGTCGCAAAGATCCTTTACAAGTGGGAGCATAAAACATTCTGTTTTACCCGAACCAGTGCCGGTTTTAACAACTATTGATTTTTTATCTGATAACAATGTTTTCCATGCTTTATACTGATGTTTATATGGAGTAAAATCTTTGGGAGCAATACATTTTTGCCATAGGTTTTCGCCAGTATTTGATGTTACTATTGCTTCTGCAGTTGTTTTAAGGCCAGCATCTATGCTTTCATACTTATCCATACATTGAACTAGTGGCATAGCATTACTTGGCGCAAATAGTTCAGTTGAAATTAAATCTCTTATTTGTTTTCTATAGCCATCTTGAACATCAGTAAATGCGTTACTGCACCACATGGATTGCAATGTTTTTTTTACAGCAAGTTTATTGCTTTTGTATATATCTGCAAATTTCATAATGTATATTATTGTTTTTGTTGTTTATTAATATCTTCTACTAATGTACGAATAATATTTGTTTCAGAAGAAAGAATTTTTTTCATTATTTCTATTCGTTTACTATAATCATTATCTAGGAGAGCAAACTCTTTATTTTTTTTGTAGATTCCCCCCTCTGTGTAAACTCCAATACACTTCATAACAGTATTTCTAACATGTTTCCACGACGTAGTTGAGCCTATTCGAAAATAGCCATCAAGTAATGTTATCAGATAATCCTTTTCACTTGTATTTCTTGCTAAAGCTGTGTGTTTAAATAATACTTTAATATTATCCTGATAACGTTTGAATAACATTTTCCATTTATCATATGGAAGTAATAGCCAGTCAAAAACAAATTCGTCTGCAAATCGTTGCAGATTCAAATAGTCATTTTGTGATAACTTGCCATGATGACTTTTGAATAAGTATTCAATAAAGCTCATTACTTCGTTGATGTTTTCTCCTAATTTCTGTAAAGGCCAGAATTGAGAGAAATATATGTTATGCTCACATGCTATTTGATAATATCGTAAAAAAGTTTTATTATCATAATATTTATTTTTAAACAATGGATAAGAAGTCTCATTAATATATTGGGGGGCTACATAAAAATTGGGTTTTACTCCTTTTAAACTCTGGAAAATAATAATTCCATCTCGATTATTATTACCCCATAAACCTATATCTGGCTTCAGATATAGTATTTTTTCTTGTTCGTTATAATATGAATCAACATGAATAGGATATTGATCAGGTATGCTCATATTCCAAATATAGAATTGATATTCATCTTTATACCTATCTCCAACTTTAAGTTTAAAAATGTTTTTATCTTCACTTTTTATCCATTTGTTATCTGTTGCATACTTGCGAACAATAACATTTGAGCCTATATTATATTTTTCTTCATTTCCTGGGATGCAAAATGGATTAAAATAGAAATGGTCAATATTGCTGATTTTAATTCCATAACCGGAATATTTATTACTTAGATCAGTGTTTATAGACCTTACTTCAAATGCGCCTTTTAAGATATAATCTATCTCGAAAGCCCTTTTGTCTTTCCTTTTTTCATCAAATCCTAATAATCTTTTTCCATAACTATATAACTCACGACCTTTTCTAGCCCGCCAGGTGTTAATACATAAATAACCATTTTCAATCTTATCCTTTAATAAAAACGGGATAAGTTTTGCATTAGTATCAAACTTCTTGTCGTCAAATGAGAATTTCCCATTTTCTGATCTACTCATTTGAATATGAGAATACTTTTCAATTTGTTTGATATAGCTTGACGATGTTTGTTCTTTTGGTAGTATAGAAGGCTCATAAATTAACATATTTTGTGGAATCCCCCAATTTATTCTATGACTGTCTGTATCAATTCTTACAAATTCATCTACAGATGTTGGTATGTAATAGGAGTCATGTATGCATGTATAATTTTTATACTGAATTCTTAACCTTAGTTTACCGGCTTTTATATTTTTATCTCTAAATTCTATCCACTCGTTTCCTTGTTTGCAGGAAATCTTTAAATCTGAATTATTATTAATAGAGATATCCTCAATTTTTTCACCCTCATGAAATGGATATAATCTAATGTTTTTTATACAATCTTTACCTAGTAATAAAACGAGTTTTTCTACATTATAGTCGCTATTATAATATTCAACTAATGAGTGAATTTTGTCAGAATAACTGATGCGATTACTGTTTTTAAATGTTACTGCCAATCTACCTTTAAACAAAGCTATGTCTATAAGTTCCTTATTACCTGACTTTTCTTTTAATAGTACATTGGTCGTTAATGGTACAAAATTCCATAGTTCACCAAGAAAAGATTTTGATTCAATAATCTCGCAATTATTCAAAAGTTCGTATCTTTCATTTTTATAGATTAATGAAGATTGAACCTTATTATTAGTCTTATCAGACCATTCAAAAGGATAACCTGTATTATATACATGAAAATACTCTTTTATTTCGAATACTGTTATGGAATTATTAAGAACTGTTCTCCTTCCATAATCTGCATAGGCTACTACGTTAATAGTAGAAGTTCCATTTTTGTATAAACAAATATCCAATTGGTTCTGTGTACCCCAGCCAATAAATACATCTTTACCATAATTACATCTTGTGAAACGAATCACATTATTTGATTTGATTCCGGTATTAGTTTCAATACCTATATAAAATTCAGAAAGATCAGGTTTTAAAGACCAATTTTGCAGGCACATTGCTGGTACATATAAAGAGCCTGAATCTGTGCCAATTTTCAACTTAAAAATACATTCTAACTCATCTGAATCTTCATCATAATAAAAAAGATAATTAGAGGTAAATATATTACCTATTGATTCTCTCTTCCCATCATCCAAAAGTTGCTTAAACTTTTTAACCAAATCATTTAAATAGTCACTCTCATGAACATAGATGTCGTCATCTAGGAGTGATTTAATATATTTATTGAAGCTGCCACTTATTAATGAATTTTTATATGCCTGATTATTTTCATCAAAACATTTAATCACTTGTTGAAAATGTTCGTCTGTAGACTGATATTCTGCATTATTGAGAGAATGTATTTCTTTAAATAAATTATCAAATCTTGGATTGCTAGTAATATAAAATAATGGAAAGCCACCTAAAACATATAGAGAATACAATAATAAGTTACTTCCATTTTCTGAAGTATATAGAAACTCTTTGTATGGTGGTGGTACATTATCCCATATTTCTGAGATTGTAATTGACACCATTAATTCATTTAACGCATTCCCGTTATTATCATTGCCGTTATATTCCCATCTATACCAGAGAGCTACATAGACAAAAATTGCCAGACTATAATTTTTTAAGATTTCTTTCTTTTTAATATTAGGGATTGTCATATAGTTAGTTAAGGCAGTTTTCAATTTCAAATACATATCTTTCGAAATTGAAAGCTGCCAAACCAATGGCATACATTCTTTGAATCCATCTATGCTACTTATCTGTGTCCAAATGGAACATAGTTCAGACTCGTATTCGTTATTGTTGGAAAATTCAATGCAGACTTTTTTTTCTTCTTTTTGTATTATCTTCTTATTATTAGTATATTTTTTATCACCATACTTCCTTAATTGAGGCCTATTCTTTATATTATTTTTATATTTATCTACATCAAAGTGTGCAATATTATTTTTAATTTCTCTAATTATTGGATGTTCTAAAATTTTGCGATAATCATTCTCTGATAATTCAACTAGATTATTTCTTATTAATCTTATACAGTCATTTCTATTATAGGATATTAATTCTTTATTAATTTTAATATTAATAAGTTTAAATAACTCTGTTCGGTATTCGTTATTTTTATATTCGTTACCAACACATTCAGAGAGTAAACTAGCCAATAGATATTGACATGGCATTTCTGTTACTCCATCAAGTATATAGTTGAGATAAACTTTACTCTTTATTATATTTATTGATTTTGAGAGTGCTATTATATTCATCATACACCATTATATTTTTTTAAAGTAAGGACATAGACTTTAATTTTATATAACTAACCTAAACTCCCAAAGATAAACATTTATATAGAATAACGTACTCTAATTTCAGATATTTTGTTCTTTATTTGTCTGTTTGTAGCATTCTCCTGTGTTTGGAGTCATTATGCAGACTCGTAAGCTCTGTTTATAATGAACATTTTAGCATCAAGCAGTTTACCATCCCTCATCATATTAATTTTACTTCTGTTAATGCTAATGTCTTTACGATTTCAATTAGCTTCAAAAAAATCAATGCTGTCTGCAGTTCCTTACCTATAGTAATACTCTTGTATGGCCATGTATGAAATTAATGGCCTATTATTTCTTTCTTGTCTATCTTTGTATCAAACAAAAAAATTACAGATATGAAGAAAGAAGTTACACACGAAATCATTAAACGTCTTAATGACACATTAGATGCAGTTTGCAAATATTTAGCAGAAGATAACTATAATGAAGCAAACAAGCTTCAAGAGGAGTACTATAAGATAGAAGATGAGTACAATCTATTTGACTATACTTATGAAGAAAACGGCAAATTGGGAGTAAAGGACATTACCGGGAAGATACGTGTTCCTGCCATCTACCGCAACTACTCGGAACTCTATAGCTATACCATCAAACGTGAAGCGCCTGTAGCTGCTCAAAACGAGGAAGGGAAGTTTGCGTTGGTTACTACCGATGGTAAGGGTACTCCACTCTGTAATTTCAAATACGATATGATAGAGTGCAAGCACTATACCAGCTTTTATACTTGTAGCAAAGAGTCGAATGGTAAAAGATTTTTTGGCCTGTTGACAGCCAGAGGGCAAGAGCTTGTACCTTGTGAGATGGATGTTATTTATGGGATTTCTAACGGTATCATCGTTTTTGAGAAGGATGGAAAATCCGGTCTCCTAACTTGTTGGGGGGTATATGTTCCTCCTATATATAATGAATTGACAGAAGATGAACATGAATTAGTATACGCTGAGTTGAACGGTCAATGGGGACATATCAGCGATGAAGGGACTTTCATTCCTGATGAAGATAAGGACACATTCGGCAACACCTATTGTTTGAGTTTCGGTGTTGATGACTGAACGCATGAGAATTTATTCTCGTTCGTAAATTAAATATCTTCTGTAATATGAGATATTCATATTTTTTATACCTTTACAGATATTAATCTATAAATTAGACAGATATGACACATCGCGTTTCCAAAGGAATCCAGCAATTGCTCATAGAGCAGTTTAACCGTGACAAGAAGGGCGAGTCAATAAAAATAAGTGTTGATGGTCCAATCAATGATAAAGAGTACACATTATTCAGTAATCATGTAGCTGAAGTTACCGACACTAAACCACTTAATATCAATACTTGGAAAAGAGTATTTGAGAGATTGATAAACGACAAGACAGGAAAGCCCTTTGAACAGTCAGAAGAAACCTGCCAAATTATTGCTAAGTTTTTAGGTTGTGAAAGTTGGAGTAAGTTGGAGGCTATAAAAGATACTTTGAAGCCTAGCCACAAAAATACCGTCTCGAAGATTGTACCCCAAAAAAACGATAGTTCAATGTATCCGGGCGATATTATGGAAATTCAATATGGACCGGACCGGAAACTGCGTTTAGAATACCGGGGAAATTTTCATTATAATTTTAGGGTGGTGCAAACAATCAATACAAAGTTTGAATATGATGATTTGGTACATGTGCCGTTTATTAAAGTAGGAGCTCCATTAATTGGATGGGATATCATGAGAAACAACAAAATAATCGGCCAATACAACTCGGCACAAAACCATCTGATTAACGAAAAAAGAATTATACGACTACAAAATGACAATTGATTTTCATAGATATATTATAATCATGGTTCAACACATTATTTGAATTTTAAAAGGTATATTACACGAGCCCCAACCTGTTAGGTTGATTAATCATAGCGTTTAGTGAAAACGAGATGTTAGGTTAATGAATGCCGATGCATTGGACTATATTTATCAGCAATTAAAATATAATTCATATGTTATCAGGAAAACAAATAGAATTAAATAAAAATGAAATCATCTCATTATTGCGCAGCACCCAAAGAGAAGGCATAGAGAATGTTATAAAATACTTGTTCAAAAGCAATTTTTTTATCATCCATTCATCGCTTAACCGGCACCACAATTGGCTCGGTGGCCTGGCTCAGCACTGTTTAGGTGTTTACAAGATAGCCCAAAAACACTCCGAAGGACTACCTCAGGACAGTGTGATTATAGCTGCAATTCTGCATGATATCTGCAAGGCAGGAATGCTGGCATTCAACCCAAACGGGAAACCATGTTCAAGAAAAGTACATATACCAGGTCATGGAAACCGTTCAGTAAAGCTCTTGGAAAAGGTATGCAACTTTAAACTCACGGATGATGAGCGGAGAGCCATACGCTGGCATATGAGAGGTTTGCATCATACTTCCGATTATGCCCAGCATGATTTGGACCAGGCTCATCAGTCTAGGCTTTGGCAGATTGTTCATGACGCAGACCACAAAGACGCAGCAATTTGGGGTAAAATTAAAGGGAAGAGGGTGTTTCGAGAATTTTCATTTTGATACGCCCTCTGTCTGTATACTATTCATTCTACTCAAAGTGGATTATACTTTTTTATGTATGTAATATCATTCAATCTTCTTTCTTCCATTCTTTTTAAGGCATCATTGATTGTAGGTCCATCACCATAATGATGGTCAACATCCATTACAACGTAAGAAACTCCATCATCTATATCATAACCATAGTGTAATCCCATATCAAGTATGGTGCGAACGGCCACCTCTGCATTAAGCACTCTCCAACTATATTGGTCAGAAGCTATAATTCTGTAGAGCCGATTACTGTAATATACATAAGAACTGTCTTTCCAGATATAGAATGGTAAATCGTTTGGAATATCATCATTAATTTCATAAGTATCCAATAGCCTTCTACTACCACTGACTCTTCCCTTTACCTGCAAGTCATCGGGCAAGCTCTCTATATTAGTAGACAAGATGTTCAGGTTGCCACCAACCATCAACCGATCAGGCAACTGTTTAATTGATGTTCCCTCCAGATTCAGACAACCATTCACTATCAATCCATCAGGTAATGACCGAAGATTGCTGCAATTGCACAGGTCTATGTATTCACCTATACGAATACCCTCCGGAAGTTTTTCGAGTTTACTTTCTCTAGCCACTAGGCACCCTCCAATCTTAATGTTTTTGGGAAGATTCTTAATTGGGGTTCCCATAATATTCAGATTCCCGAATACTACTTTAATATTTGGTAGGGCAGAAAGAGAACTACAATTATACAAGTTTACATCCCCCGAAAAAGCGATGCAGGAATCTGGCAGCTTTTTCAGGTAAGGGCAATTTATCAGAGACAAATCCTGGTAAAAGAAGCAATCTTCAGGCAGTGCCTCTATATTGGAATCTTCAATTCGTAATAAATAAAGCTCCATCCCGTCGGGCAACTTCGTCAGATTGGGACAATGTCTGATTTCAAGATGATCTATTTTCAACGTTGTCGGCAAGCTCGTTAGTCTGGGACAATTATCAATCACCATCACTTCACCTTGAAAATAGTTTGGCATTCTCTCTAATCTTGGACAGTCAGTAATATTCAGAACCGTACACTTAAAGTTATCGGGTAGGCTTGTCAGATTGGGACAATGATTAATGTTTAGAATATGAAATTCAATCCCGTCCGGCAAACTATCGACAGAGGGGCCAGTTAGATCTATGGATGGAAACTGATCCAATTCCTCCAGAGAAATGTCTGCTAATCTACAAATATCTTCTTTAGTCAACATTCTGCTATCTGTTTATTCACTTTCATCCATACTAGTATCTCCGATTTCTATATATTTATTAATCAGAGTATCTGTTTCCAAATCAATCAATAAATACCACTCCTGCACTCGTCGTTCATGTTCATCTTTAAAATCAGAATACATTCGCGATATTTCCTCTTCAGTATACGTACAACTGCCTTCTTCCATAGCAGTCAACAGTTCTAAATCTCCATACCAGACTCTTGCGACAGCTACATTTCCGTTATTATAAACTACAATGCCTTTTGCTGAAACAGAAAAGCAAAGTTCAAAATCCATCTCATAGCAATATTCATCGCCTACATTATATTTTTTTTCCTTCATAGTCGTATTCTTTATAATTACCTAAAAGCTAATAAGATTGCCTGCTATATAGATTTTTGCCTTGTTTAGTATGTTATAGTCTATAGCCGGCACGTTTCCTTCCTCTATACATTGCTTGCATATCATGAGAATTTTGCCGATATTGTTTTGTCCACGCCATTCTCCTATATCATCAATCTTGTTTGTTTCTACATTTATCAAGTATTCGATTTCTTTTTGGGTTTTATCCTGATACTGTTTTCTAAGTTGCTTCTCGACAGTCTTACGCTTATTGACCAGTTCCTTATTTCTGCATCCCCAAATCTCGGCACTTCCTCCATTGTCTGTTGTTGTATTTTCCACAAGAATCACGTCCGAAGGAATAGATAGTAATAAATTCCGGAAGTCCTCATTGCCTTTACATTTCTCCCACACACAATGCAGCATCCATTGAAGCTTGAATTCATCGAAATCACTTCTAACCAGTTTCTTGTTTGGAGTCTTATAGAAGCGTTTCGCCGCATATCCGTTTTTAGCAGAAAGAATAAGATTCTGTATATTCCTATGATTATCTTCATCTAGAGAGAATTCACCACATAGATATAAACGTTCGCTATCTTTCCATACTATTCCTGCATATTCAAACGGAAAGCCGCCGACCATATTGCTTAACTTCAGATTGATGCCATGGACTATATCATCCACACGCTTGAAACTCCATACGGCTGAGGAAGCCTGGTAGGTTTCGACCTGTCCCAATATAATATCTTCTTTCTTCATTTCATGATAAGATTTATCTGATGCACTAAATACACAAAACATAGAAGTTAAAAACAAAGCCTTGCTCGTAAATATGCAAGGCCTTGTAATAAAAAGGAGAGTTATTACAGGCACTCCTTAAACGCTACATCAGCAGGGTCTGATGCTCAGGATAATGATCTCTCTATTGCGAGGCACACCTCTTCTATACAATTCAGCCTTTGCCTCACTTTCAGTTCCTCCATAAAGCATCAGAATTGTGGTACATCTGCTACCTGCCTCATAAATTACTTCAAACCTACGTCTTGTCATACCTTTACATTTTTAAAGTTAAACATCTGATTTACTCGTTGCAAAAATAGATATCATGACCGTAAAATGCCATTAATTTCATACACGGCAAACTATTTGTTTATAAACAACTCCTTTTAAGCGGATATTCATAAATTAAATTGTAACTTCGCAATAATCACTTCAAACAAATGGAAAACTATGGCATACAAAGAAATAAATGACCTCTCAGATGATATTCACATTCAAGACCTGATTTCACAGTTATTGAATCATATAGATTCCTATTTGTATAATACAGAACGGAAAAAAGAAGCCTTTGCCTATATTATATCTATGTGGTATTTAGCATCTGAAGGCAGGCTGAAGGATGTGTATACCCAACTATCAGCGGACAACATCTACGCGGATCTTTGTCATGCCGATTCTGTTCTGTATTTCAAATCTTTAAGAGACCGATATTTATTCTTTAACGTAGAAATAACCGGCAGACTATTGGACGAAGAAAAGAACATTGCCTATGTTATGTGCAGACTGCACGAAAAAGCTGGAAAGGAATACTACCAAAACTTATGCGAGTATTTGCTTCACGATGAAAAGATTTCCAGATATTTCTCTACCCGTAGTCAGTTTGACATGAACGATGGTATAGTCCTTCTGCAATTCATTCTCAACTGGATTAAGCCCAACGACAGAATATTCAACCCGTCATTGGGATTTTTCGATCTACCTTCTTATATACCGGAAGACTGTACCTTTATAGGCGGAAGCAGTGACGAATTCCGTTTTCATCTGTCCAAATTGCTTTGGGCCCACAGTCCTGTCAGGCATTTCATTTATCCGGAGGAGTTTCCGGAAACAGAAAACTACAAGTTTCTTATTTGGAGTGATGCAGTCTCATCAAAATCACAGAATGGCATATTAAGCAGTATGGCCATTAAAGCCAGCATCAGGTCTCACTATCGAAAAGTCTTTACAGACTTGCTTGACTGCATGGATAATCATGGAAAGGCAGCCTGCATCATTTCAAACGGTTTCTGGCATTATAATGTATATAAAAATGCAAAAGAACATCTTATAGAAAGTGGATACATTGACAAAATTATTTTTCTTCAAGGAAACAGATCCATTCTTCTCATAGACAAAGGAAAAGAGTGGAACAGTAAGATAAAACTTGTAGATGTACATGATATTCCCGTATGTATTGAATACTTACAGAACTGCATATCAGATAGTTCAAGAAACTATCTGTTAGACATAGAGAGACTAAAGGAAGATGATTATCGTTTAGATTTGGCTGATGCACTACGAATAAAACATCGTCCTATTGCTAAAAAGGGCATGAGACTCGTGCAATTAAAGGATATATTGACTTATCACCCGTTGGATTATTCAACTTCAATGCTTGTCTGTCCACAATGGTCAAAATATAACCCTTTAAAAAATCCATATATCGTTCATGCAAATGAAACAGGTGAAGATTTACTGGTTATTAACCTGAGTAACAAGAACGAATATAAGCCATGTCTCTTCAGAATTACTGAAAATCAGCAGCCACACTATAACTTGGGAGAAACCTTTGATATAAACAAGGATATGATTGACAGCCATTATCTTGTAAACGAACTGCAAAAAGATTACTTTGTCAAGCAGATTTTCCCACTGAACCTTTTCAATTGCTATGACTCTCTTGAAGATGCGATAAACATGTTCCTTTCACTATACATACTGGTGCCTGATAATGAAACGTCTGTAGAGCGCCAAAAGATATTGTATGAAGAAGAAAAAAGGGAAAGAATACGTAAAGAAATATTGTCGTATGGGTATGATCCCGACCTGCTTGCTCAAAGCAGAGCCTCTTTTCTACCCGAAGGGAGTTGGCTTAAGGGACATACATACCAAATAAAGTCGGGCCTTTCGTCAGGAGGTTTTGGCAAAACGTATAGGGCTGTATGGCATCTTCAAAACAATAAAAAGACCATCAAGACCCAGGTTGCCATAAAAGAATTCTTTTTAAACAATATCCAAAAGCGTGATGAAAATACTCAGGATGTCTTAACGCCACTGGATCATGCAAAAGAAATAAGTAAGGGTATCCATAGCTTTATGGATGAAGCCAATAGAATAAAGGAATTTACAGATTCGCCGCACATAATAAACGTATATGACGCCTTTGATGAACACAATACGTGCTATTATGTCATGGAATACATTGAAGGATGCACTTTGGAAGAATATGTTGAGCAAACGGAAACGCGCACCTTGAAAGAGGAGGAGGCACTAAAAATCATTTACCAAGTAGCTTCCGCATTGGACATAATGCACCAGAATCATATGAACCATCTGGATGTTAAACCTTCGAATATCATGATTGACGAAGATAATGATAACCGTGCCGTGTTAATTGATTTCGGTTCAGCACATTTATTCCGTGAGGATAAAACAAATGAGACGAGCTTACTCTTGGTACGCAGTAGAGGTTTTACCCCTCCTGAGATACAAGGTTTAAAGGATTTTTCGCCTACAGTCGACATCTATTCTTTAGGGGCTACCTTATATTATATACTGGTAGGAGATACACCTTCTGCAACCAGTGACCAACTAAACGAGGCATGTCCTGATGATATATCAGACACTACATGGCATGCCATCAGCAAATCCATTCGACTGAATCCGGCGGAACGGCCCCAATCAATATCTGAATTTATGAAACTACTTAATATATAATGTGTTATGACGTCTGTAGGTCTCAGATGTATGAAATTAATGGCACATGGGACATAAATCTTCTATTTTTGCGGAAAAGAAGTTATGAACCGTAAAAATAATAAGTTTATGAAGAATGTTTTAAAGAAGTGCTTTAAGAAAGTAGTTGTAATTTTTATTTATGCCATTGTTTTTGTACCTTATTTCATTATAGGCTTTATACAAGGATTCAAAGGTAAAGCAACTAACAGACCGGTCTGATTGGCAGATCTGAAAATATTATTACTAACTTTTTCTTAAAGATTAATGTCATGAAATTTACAAGAAAGTTTTTAGACGGTTACATTACGTACGATGAAGACGATGTTATCGTACATGCCAATTCGTTTTTGGGCTATATTTTCAAATCTATAGTAGCAATAATATATGGCACAATACTTGGAGTCATATTTACAATTATACTCGGTTTCTTAGCATATATTGGATTCTCCGCTATTGTGTGGCTCGGCAGTCTTGTTATATTATAAAGCTATCAGTTCAGATTTAAGCTGGCAGGGTATAAGACACAATGTTTGAACTCTGTCTGATTAAGCAGAACGAAAACTCCAGCACCGATACCACCGCAACCTAGTTTCTATTACAGCCATAGCTACTGTTACTATACGCCTAATAGTAACAGTAGCTATGGTTATATTTTTAGGTTTCAAAACCTGCACTCATTGAACGCTTATCACTTGATGACATAGATGCAATCGTATTCTATCGTTTGTACTCTGTTTTTTTACCATTATAAAGATCATCCGCAATATGCAGAATAACATCATGCAATTCCAGGTCTTCTTTATAGAAATCAGGCAACGCTTCGTAGCCGAACACTACCCCAAGAAGATTCCCAGTTACCGCACCAGTTGAATCACTGTCGCCACTATGATTAACTGCCGCAACCATGGCTTTTTCAAAGTCATTAAAATGTGCAAGAGAACAGTAAACTGCAATAGCAACTGTTTCCTCAGCCACCCATCCACCGCCTAACTTATCCTCGATTATTAGGACATCATTTGTTGGACTCTCTGAATAAGTTACGGCATCTTCTATCAACCGAACGAATAGATTTACATCTTCTAAATGCTCAGGATACATTTCTTCTACCTTCTTGAGGCCTTCGTAAATAAATGTCTTGATGGAATCACGATTAGGATGCCTATCTTGCATCAACCTATAAATGATATAGGACAGGAATGCAGAAGAAATATAGCCTAGTGGGTGCTTATGCGTTAGCTTTGATGCTTCGGCAGCTAAACGGCACACCTCTGTTATATCCATACGATTATCTACTGCCCCATAAAGAGGTATGGGAGATATACGCATTACACCACCGCAACCTTTACTGTCATTCTGTGGTTCACGTCCCATCAGGATATTGTTTAAAGCTGAGATACAGGTGCCACCAGGGGCTCTGCGAGAATTCATTTCCGGAAGTTCACTGATCCAACATTGATTCAATCCTTCCTTTTTCATTTCAATTTGCGTTAACAGCCACTCTATATAAGCTTCGCATATGGATGGCATGACTAGTAATTTATTCTTTACGGAATTCAGGATGCCGCATGCTGTAAACAATGTCATCTGTGTATCATCGGATATAATAGCAATGCCATTGTTTTTAGTATCTTCTGTCCACCATTGGGTTTTATCAAATCTTGTGATACCGTTTTCGCCATACATTTTTTGTAATTCGCTATAAGAATATATAAATTCTACAGGATAACCTAAAGCATCTCCTATAGCTCCACCTATTAATGAACCTCTTATACGGTCTTTTAATTTCTTATTTTCCATAATTATTATTTTTGTACCAATTTATATATTGGAATGTATAAATGCAAACTTGATTGTTATTATTTGCAGTGAGACTTGATATTTGTCATTTTCATAATATTTCATCCTTTAGATCTTTTAAATTCAGACATGCGTTTTTTTATCCTGAATAAGCATATTCGATAAACTTTTACCCTCATATACATCCTTCAACAAATTAAGCTGTGGTTATATTCGGCCAGTGATGCGAGTATCTGCATGGTAAATCTGTCGACAGCTGAAGAAATGTGAAGATTGTCCTGAAAAGAAACAAGTTTGATGCACCGCATTTCCTTGACAGATCGGCAAGTCGGTCTAAATGGTAAATGACAAGAGTATCATCGGTACGAAGGTAATTTAAGCAAGCAGTTAGGCCTTCACGCTTGAACTTCTTTCCTGAGATTTTGTCCATAAAGATGCGGATGCAACCGGCATTATTCAATACATTTATCTGAGAAGAGAGGTTCTGTTCTTTTGTTTTCACTCTGGCGTATCCTATTTTTCTCCTATGGTCTAAATTAAACTCGATTTTAAAAATTACTGTATTTAGACTTAATAATCAATAGAAATGTCATAAAAACCCTCTAAGAAGTAAATTGAGTGATAGTCATATTACAATAGGGAAGAAAAAAGACTCAATGCCTCAAATAAAGAGAATTGAGCCTTTATTCGGAATTATGATGAAAATTTGATGAATTATAAATCATTCATTCCCTTTTGTTTAAATACAATATTCATCGTTTCATCAAATCATCGGAACTTTTTAAGAAATTCTTTTGTAATGGTATAATAGCGGCCAGTTTTCTTTTCTTCCCGATACGGAGGGCCTGGAGGGAAGTTTTTTATAAAGGTTGAATAAGCAAGAGAATTGTCTGTAGGTGTAAGTCTCCAGTTCCTTTTTAAAATGTTTCGAATCTGATAGGTTTCAACCTTGATATTACTAAGCATTAATAACTGTTGAATGTCATTAATGCAGAAAGTCAATTTATCTTGGCTCATGGTATCCATGATATTTAAGCAGATTTCAGCGAGATCTATTTCTGTATGATTCCTGCTACAATTGATAATCCTGTCGAGAGCTGGCGTATGTATCTGTTGCGGATTGAACCACATTCTACTTTCTTTGTCCGTAGTGAGTTGACGGTGTTGAAGAAAGTAAAGGAATGCTGGGATTTCCGTGATTAGTTTTTGAAGAAAACTCGTATCGTCATTTTTGAGAGGATTAATTTTTCGCACCCAATAACGTGTTTCTCCCGGTTCTATAAGAACAGGGGTATCTTCATTATTGGAACACATGATAAATTTACCAAAAAATTGCACTTCACAGCGGTCTTTACCCTTTGCTTCAATCTTGTATACACTTGCTGTACTTAGATTCTTTAATCGTTCAGAATCCTCTCTGCGGTTAAGCAACACTTCGTCAACTCCAATGAGTAATTTGCCGGCCCAATCAGCATTGAACTGGCTACGAAAGTCTTCGTTGGTATTAAATGTGACATTATCCTGAAAGATTGCTTTCAGAAAATTCAGGAAAGTACTTTTACCGGTGTTTCTTTCTTGAGAAACCAAAAGTAGAATTGGTAGTTTCTGTACAGGATTGAGATAAAGAAGCTGAAAGTAATCCATACCTAACTCATAGTGTTCTCCGAAAATATGAAGAATAAGTTCTTGTATATGTGGGAACTTCCCTTTTTGAGGGGTATGGGTAATCGGCTCATACAGATTAAGGAATGAGCCGATGTTCCTCTTATAATCTACGTGACTTGGAACTGTACAGAAACCATCGTATTTAGGAACACTTGCTATGAAGTCTTTCCCATGATCATAACGTAAAGTCCCCATACTCCAAGGGACTCTACGCTTGGCAAATGTACCATTAATAAGAGGTTGAAAAACTATTTTATAGAGTGTGGTACCAACTCTTACGTATTCATCTGTCATTTCAATTTTTCCCATATCTAAAATTCCTCCCATCCTGATTTTGGTTTATGTTTTACTCCTTTTTGTATCTCTTTGTATAGGCTCTCTTTGTCAATCGGTTTTTTCCTACTTTTTTCCATCCACTCCATAAGTTCGGTACGTTTGAATTTAAGCATTTTCCCAGGTTGATAATAGGGAATTTTATTTGCCTGAACAAGAGCATAAACCGTTGGCTTAGCCAGACTGAGTATCTCACAAGCCTCGTTAATACCAATCATTTCTTCCTTTGCTGCTGTCTGTCTCTTTAATAACTGCTTCATCTCATTAATAGAAATCGTCAGTTCTTCCACCTTCTCCAATAGAAAAGCTGTTGCTTGAGGTAATTCCTCGAAATTTAATTTTATCTTCATCATTTTAAATTGATTTTCAGCAAAGAAAGATGGTGTATTATTGGTTAACTGGTGGATTATAAGTTAACTAATGGATAGTAATGTTTTTTCTATATTAATCCCTTGAAAAGGGAAGAGATTGTGCAACGAGCGGTGTTCCGATAGGAATAATTTTTATTGTAAACCGTCCTTCATTACAGGTGAGTTTGCTGGAAATGGTCAGTATTTCTGTATCTTCAAGCATAAGCTGAAAACTTTTTTTGATGAAATGTGCTATTTGCATGTTTGAGCATCCTAACCGCTTTCCGATATTTCTAGCTAAATGGTATAGATCTTTTGATGTAACTCCATTCAAACGACGTAATACAGCTGTCTTTATTTCTGTTTTATTGTTTAAGGCCATAATATTTTCTTTCATGACACTCATTTCATTGCTTGTCAGTATATCTTTGAAAGTAGCTTCAAAATAAGACATGACTTCTTTTATTGTATCATCTTTTTCTTTTTTGATACGTTCTCTATCCAATCTTACTTCTTCTTCATGAGAGTACAATATAGAATTTTCTGTCTTTTCTTTATTGTCATCAATGGTTTTATGAAATAGTTTTATCGATAGTCTACCATTCCATTTTGTATTTCCCTTTATTGGGGTAACCCTTCTACTTCTTTGATCTTGTATTACATTAATAAGATTACATATTGTAGGTACAATATATTTACAGTAAGCTGTTTCAACCATAAATATGATTGTAATAAAAAGTAGGGTAGTGAAAAGTGAGTATAATACAAGATCCAGACTATGTGGAGAGTTTCCTTTCAATATCAGATATCTGGGAATTGAGGTAATTGAACATATTGCAGTTACATATATTACAGCAAAATGGAATAAATTTAATCTTTTCATAATTAATGATTTTTTGTTATTGATTTTGATGCAAATATATTTTTGAAGTATCAGAAATTAAAGGAAATGATTACAAAATGTCTGGTTTTTAATATAATATAAGTATCATACTTCGTGAAATCGCCAATCATACTTATAAAAAAACGAACAAAGAAAATTTACATTTTTAACTGTATTTTGTATTGTTACATAAATGAAAAAGCCGTTGGGAAACTTCGATTTTTCTCAACGGCTATGCATATAAAAACTTTTGATCACTATTGCATGTTTATTTCAGATATGCAATTTTATTGCATATTACTTTAGTGATATTTTATCGACAGTCTCTCTTTTCTTTTCACTTACTAATTCAGCATAGATTTGTGTTGTTGCAACATTCTTGTGAGTAAGCATTTTTGACACTGTGAAGATGTCTGTACCGGCTGCGATCTGTAGTGTAGCATATGTGTGCCTAGGGCTATGGAATATACAAGGCGAAGCAAGTAATAGTGAATAGGTAAAGATTAAACGTAAGTCGTTTGAAATGAGCTGTATTTCTGTATTCTGCAAAATGTGGAAAATACAAACGACAACGGAATATTGAGGTTGTTCAGTTACCAAACCGTTAGCCGGGTAGTTACCGAAACGGGAATAGGTAACACAAAGCGATGAAAAGAAAATCTCACCGTTTGGTTTGCGCTCATACACAGTGTTTTGCGTATCAAAGAGCGCTTATATGGCAAGTAACTTTGCACTAAAAAAATATAAGCGTATGAAAGTAGAAAAATTCAAGGTGTTGCTCTACCTCAAAAAGAGCGGACCGGACAAGTCGGGAAAAGCTCCCATTATGGGACGCATCACGGTAAACAGGACAATGGCGCAGTTCGGTTGCAAGCTGTCCTGCACACCGGAACTGTGGAATCCCCGTGAAAGCCGTCTGAACGGCAAGAGCAAGGAAGCGGTGGAAACAAATGCCAAGATTGAGAAGTTGCTGTTGGCGGTGAACAACGCCTTCGATAACCTTGTAAGCCGTAAAGTGGATTTTGATGCCACCGATGTGAAGAATCATTTTCAAGGAAGCATGGAAACACAGATGACCCTCATGAAAATGACAGATGCAGTCTGTGACGACATCAAGGCACGTATCGGCATAGACCGTGCGAAAGGGACTTATCCCGGCTATCACTATATGCGTCTGACGCTCGGGGAGTTCATCGAGAGCAAGTACAAGGTCAAGGATTTGGCTTTCGGACAACTGACGGAACAATTCATCCACGACTATCAGTCTTTTGCCACGGAAGAGAAAGGCTATGCGATTGATACCGTCCGCCATCATCTTGCCATCCTGAAGAAGATATGCCGTCTGGCATATAAGGAGGGATATGCCGACAGAATCCACTTCCAGCATTTTACCTTACCAAAGAAGACGGAAACGACACCACGGGCATTGAGTCGTGAATCGTTTGAGAAAATCCGTGATGTGGAAATACCCGCTTACCGCAAATCCCATATACTGGCAAGGGATATGTTTCTCTTCGGGTGCTACACCGGGGTCTGTTATGCGGATGTTGTCTCGATTACCCACGAGAACCTATATACTGATGAGGGCGGTGCTTTGTGGTTGAAGTATCGAAGAAAGAAAAACGAACTTCGTGCCAGTGTGAAACTGTTACCGGAAGCGATTGCGCTGATTGAAAAATATCATAGTGAGGATAGGGACACCCTGTTCCCTTTGCTGTATTGGTCAAATCTCAGACGACACATGAAAGCGTTGGCGGCACTGGCAGGCATCAAGGATGATTTGTGCTATCATCAGGCGAGGCACAGCTTCGCCTCGCTGATTACGCTTGAAGCAGGTGTGCCGATAGAAACCATCAGCAGGATGCTGGGGCATTCCGACATTTCCACAACACAGGTCTATGCCCGTGTCAGCCCGAAGAAACTTTTCGAGGACATGGACAAGTTCATAGAAGCCACCAAAGATTTTCAATTAATTCTTTAATACAGAAAACGATATGCGAAGTACATTTTCACTTTTACCCTACATTAACCGCAGCAAAGTAAAGACTGACGGTACGACCGCCATACTCTGCCGCATAACCATTGACGGCAAACAGACTGCCATCAGTACGGGGATTTATTGCCGACCGGAAGAATGGAACAGCAAGAAAAACGAGATTAAATCCGTAAGGGAAAATAACCGCTTACGAGAATATTTACGACTGACAGAGGAAGCCTACAATGAAATACTGAAATCGCAAGGTGTGGTCAGTGCCGAGATTTTGAAGAACCACATATCCTTGAACAACATCCATTCGACCACTCTTCTACAGATGGGAGAATGGGAACGTGAGCGGTTGAAGAAGCATTCCGAGGAAATAGACTCGATTTCTTCCTATCGAAGTTCAATGTATTATCAGAAGTACCTGACGGATTTTCTTACGTCCATCGGTAAAAAGGACATTCCCCTTGAAGAAGTGACGGAGGATTTCGGCAAGTCCTACAAAGCCCACTTGAAGAAATGCAAGAACTTCGGGGTTTCCCAGACCAACCATTGCCTGCGTTGGCTGAACCGCCTGTTGTATCTTGCCGTAGATAAGGAGATTCTCCGTGTAAATCCCTGTGAGGACTTGGAGTATGAGACAAAGCCGGAAGCAAGGCACAGGTACATCAGCCGTGAGGAGTTCAAGAAGATACTTTCCACACCGATGTATGACAAGCGTATGGAACTGGCAAGACGGGCTTTCGTATTTTCCACCCTGACGGGACTGGCGTATGTGGACATCAAACTTCTTTATCCCCACCATATCGGAACAAACGCTGATGGCAGACGGTACATCCGCATCAACCGCAAAAAGACAAAGGTGGAGGCATTCATACCCTTACATCCCATAGCGGAGCGGATATTGTCGCTGTATAACACGACCGATGACGAGAAGCCCGTGTTTCCTCTTCCCAACCGTGATGCCCTATGGTTTGAGGTTCATGAATTGGGAATAACCATAGGAAAAGAGGAAAACTTGACCTATCACCAAAGTCGGCACAGCTTCGGTACTTTTTTGATTTCGGCGGACATACCGATTGAGAGTATCGCCAAGATGATGGGACACTCCAATATTAGAACGACACAGGGATATGCACGGATAACCGATGATAAAATTTCCAAAGATATGGACAAACTGATGGAACGAAGAAAGGAAATATCGGCTGGCGAAAAGAAGAAATAGCAAATAATCATCATAAAATAAAGGAATTATGAGCAGAGGCATAATAACAATCAGTGAAACGGGTGCAGTCACTATGCCGACCGCACCCGTATGGATGATGCAATTTGAGATTGCCGACCTGTTCGGGGTATTCTCGTGCAATGTCCGCAAGACGATACGGGCAATCTATAAGAACAATGAACTGAATGAAGCCGATACGATGCGATATATCAGGCAACCGGATGGTATCAGTTATGACGTTTACAACCTTGAAATGGTTATAGCCATTGCATTCAGGATATGCAGTAAAGAAAGTGCTTTGTTCAGAAGGTTTATAATAAATGAAATCAGCACCACCAAAAGAGAAACGCCTGTTACGTTGTTTGTTTCCTGTGGCAGGAGTAATAACCGATGGTATAGTTGAGGTTCATCCCGTCAGCCACTTGTTTCCGTTGCCACACGTTTGAAAGGCATCCGACAACGAAAAATAAGCAACTGATGGGTAAAGAGCAGAAAAGGAACGGCTTACAGACGAAGCGCAGTATTGACACTTCATCCGTAAGCCGTTCCTTTTTTCTTTTTGTCGAAAGTCTATTGCTGCCGCAGTACAGGGCATACGGCAAACTGCACTCCTTCAAGAAAAATCAAGTTATCCTTTGTCGGTAGGCGGAGCGGTAGCCGTCATTCAGCATCCGTTCGATGTCGGATTCACGGTAGAGAATTTTACCGCCCAACTGGATATAGGCGATACGCCCTTCATTGCGGTAGTCCTGAAGTGTCCGGCGGCTCACCTTCAGCCGTGCCGACACCTCCTTGTCAGTGAAGAAACGCTCACCGCCCAATGTCGGGCGGTAATTGGCGGTCAGATGCTCTACATTATCAAGCAGTCGGTCAAGACTGCCCATAAAGTGGATTATCCACTCGTTGTCTTTATTAATCAGTTCGTTCATATTACTTTGGATTTAGTGGAATTATTGTTGTCACTCTATTTAGTTATCAGATAGTCCTGCCTTTGAACTTCGCTTCCTTTCTTCTATCCTCCACAACGGAGACAATGAGCTCCACGTCTTCGGGACGGTAATATGTCTTGTGGTTTATCTGTGAATAAGCCAGCGTGCCGTTATCCCGAAGCGTCTGTAACGTGCGAGGGCTGATGTTGAGCATACGGCACACGTCCTGATTATCCATCCATTCGCTCATTTTCTTTTCCCCGTGCCGATGGCAGATGGCATCCATACGGCTGACGAAACGGTCGAACTTGGCGACCATTGCCTCAAAGGTCTTTCTTTCGATTGATACAATTTCCATATTGCCTTTCTTTTAATTATTACTGTTTCTTTTGCCACAAAGAAATACATTATCCGCTGTCATGCAATGGATTTTCAAAAAGTGGCAGCGTGTTGCGCCGATACGGTAGTCATTGTCCGGGGTACTGCTTGCCGGTTATCTGTGAGCAAGCCGGTGGAATACGATTTCCGTTCAGCCTTTAATTCCCATTTTTTATAAAGAAGCCACAGCCAAAATAAGGGCTTAATTTAAAATAGCCCCCAATCGTACCTTTGTCCTTTCAGCTATTCATATCCGGCAAATCGGTGAAGTCCGCACCGATTTGTCAGTCTCCCTAAAGCAAAACCGTACAAAAATGCCTAAGAAAATCCAAGTGCTTGACTGACTGCATTAAAGCACCTTACTTCGCTCCCGATAATCGGTCGAGGTATAGACCAAGACCACATTCAATAACTTAATTAATTTGTTTTTACAATGAAAAAAGAACCAAACATTACAGAGCATCAAGCTCGTGAAATCGTGGAAAAAATGGGGCGCAGGGAGTCCTACACCTCCAAGTCGATAGACGACTTCTACAGGAGTATCGGTCTGGAACCGGAAGAGCCGGAACAGCCCGGCAAGACCGTCACGGAAGAAGCAGAAATCCCTATGGCGGATGAACCGTCAGGTGCGGCAACAGGGGAAACGGCAATGCCGCAGAAGCGCATCAGCAGCAAACAGCGCAGGCTGTCTTTGGATGAGTACCGCACCACCTATCTCAAAGTTCCCAAAATTATCAACCGCAAGCCCGTGTTCGTCAGTGAGACGGTACGTGACGAGCTGGACAGGGTTGTCCGCTACCTCGGAGGGAAGGGCATGAGCGCATCCGGACTTATAGAGAACCTTGTCCGCCTGCACCTCAATGCCTACCGGAATGACATCGAGCAATGGCGCAAACTCTGACAGGATTACGGTGGAACAGGTTGAGCCGTTGGATGCACTCCATCGGTTCGACCGATACACAAAGTGAGTTATTACACTCGGAAATCAATCCGACAGGCGGAGGATTCTTGTGTCCTCAAAGACACAGCAAGGTATGTTTTCAGTTACCCGAATATCCCGGAGTAACTGAAAACCCTTGCACCGCCGTGGGCAGAATTATCCTCCGAAGTCGGATAATTTCAGGGTTCCTTAATCAAAGATTAAACAAAGGATAAACTATAAAATTGAAAGAATAAGAAGCATGAAAAAGAACAACAAGTACGGGAGAAATCCCAAGTTGAACCCGAAGACGCACTGCGTGATGGTGCGC
>OGND01000331.1_pt1 | contig 35841 bp, 15 predicted proteins | sample 1573381 | NCBI WGS metagenome assembly OGND01 (sample SAMEA2581989, study PRJEB24529) | metagenome | biome: Human gut stool | place: China | collected 2011
TTCATCATACTGCTTGTAAAGCTCTCCGGTTTTGTCTATCACCCAATAGCAGACAGTATCTCCATCAGCAACAAACGACCGGACTTCATGAGCTATAATCAGCTCTCCTTTTACGGAAATTGTTTCTTTTTGTTGTGCAGGCAATGCTGTCTGAGAGGTCTGTGCCTCATCACTTCTGGAATAGGAATATACCGTACCGTTTTTCTCCAAAAGTAAAGTTTTATCAGACAAATCTTTAATCACCAATGTATCAGAAAAAGCAATCGTCTGGTGGTTGCCAATACTTTTACCGGCGAGAATAAGTACATCCCCCTCTTTTTTCCATGATTCATACTGAAGAGTAGCCATATTTATAGAAGAAGCTGTTCCATCGGGCTCAAGAACAAAACCCTGCTGCATATTTTCCATACCCGGTACAGGTTCAACCCATGCACCTTCTATACTGGCTCCGTTACATGCCGGAAGTAAAGCCATACAACCTAAAGCCATTGTGCTTATCCAAATAAGATTCTTCATAACTTTTATTAATTTAATATTGAATTTAAAATGCAATTTATCAAGAAAATATCGAATCTGCAAAAACTGAATCTAAAGATAATTTAATGCACGCCTGAAAAGAAAAAAGATAATGCCCGTAAAAATCGGGCATTATCTTAAAAATAGAAGCATAACCTTATCAGTTTTTCTTAAGTTCAAAATCGAATGTTGCCGGAACAAAACCAGGCAATGCAACAGGTTCATTGTCGCCTTCACCCAACGAAACTTCAGGGACATAAATCTTGAACTTCAGATTTGTTGTTTCTACTTCGTAATTCGCTCCATCAACCGGAGATACTTTAACCTCAATATGTAAATTCTGAGCCTCTCCACCTTCAGTTTCCGACGGAATTGATACATTCAGTTCCAAAGGCTTCGGATCGAGAACGAATAAAATACTATCTTTTTCTGTATTCAGTTCCGGTTCGTATCCTATCTTATAACTTACATCACCTACTGCTTCTACAATCTTATTCGCAGTTTCCTCATCACCAACAATATCAAGTACAATATCTTTTATCGGGAAACTGTCAAAATAAACAGTATCATTGTCCACCTTTACCGCAACATCTGTGCCCTCAGGAGTATCTTCTCCTCCATCAGTTCCGTCTTCCGTTGTAGTAGATTCGGTCAGATAAAACATTTTTCCTGTATAATTGCCAAACATATGATCTGTTGTCACTTCGACAGGAGGTGTCGGAGTTGTTTCGTCGTCATCACTGCAAGCTACAAAGCCCAAAGAACATCCAAGCATCAGCATGGAAATAAATAAACGGTTCAGTTTAATTTGTTTTTTCATTTCTCTAATTTTTCGTTTGAAACTTCAATTACTAGTTTTATCAGCTGACACATAAAAAATGCCAGGTAACAAGTATTACTGCACAAGTTTATAGAGAAAAATAAATAAAATTTTTATTGAAGAATTTTAACATTTAGCCATGCAGGATTCATATCAATTCATCATTTAGAGAGTAAAAAGCTATTTAATGTTCAACAAAAAAACATATATTATGAAAACTCATTTTCCATTTTGCAAGGGATTTATAATGGCAGCAGCACTGACAAGCATTATGGGATTGTCATCTTGCCTGGATGACGATGATGAAAACTATTATAATATTAATTATCCTAATGCACTGGTTACTGTTAAGAGTGATGCAAATGATAGTTTTTTCCTCCAGCTGGATGACAGTACAACACTGCTACCGGTAAATCTCGCATCTTCTCCCTTTGGAGATAAAGAAGTGCGTGCTCTTGCCAATATAGAAGAAGTAGATGAACCAAGCGGAGCATATACTAAAGCTGTACATATTAATTGGATAGACAGCATTCTCACCAAACCGATAGCTACTGACTTGGGAGAGGAAAATGACCAGACTTACGGAACAGACCCTGTAGAAATAGTTAAAGACTGGGTAACAATAGCAGAAGACGGATATCTGACCTTACGATTCCGTACTGTATGGGGAGCAGGATCTCAACCTCATTTTGTAAACCTATTACCGGGAAATAATCCTGACAATCCGTATGAAGTAGAATTCAGACACAACGCATATGGAGATACATACGGCGAGTCTGGAGATGCACTGGTAGCATTTAAGCTGGACGGGCTTCCTGATACAGAAGGAAAGACAGTAAAGCTTACTCTCAAATGGAAATCATTCAGTGGAGACAAGTCAGCAGAATTCGATTATTGTACACGTAAATCGCTGGCTCCTCAGAACTCAGCAATTACATCTGTAAGAAGCAGTTACAAACTCAAGTAACCCCTTTATAAATATATAGATACACTTAAAGAAGACAAAAACCTAGAAAATGTCCCGGTAGCATGATTTTCCATATTCTAAATAACCGCATACCATAACTTTTATCATGCTTACCGGGACTTTTATTGTAATACGTTATCTCTACGTATTATACAATCTTCACCAATTGATCCCTTTCCTATTGAAAAAATATTGGTTGCCGAAAACCATGTCCCGACAACCAATAACGAATCTTTATTTATACTCAAATTCCACAATATTTTGCGTATCAGCCGATGAAGAAGATATATAAGCTTTAAACTTGCCCGGCTCTGCAACCCATTCATGTTTGCGATCATCAAAGAATTGTAAGTCCTCCGGTTTTATCGTAAAAGTTATTTCTTTTTCTTCACCTGGTTGAAGTGAAACTTTCTGAAATCCTTTTAACTCTTTCTGCGGGCGAAGCAAAGAACATTTTTCATCTCCAATATACAATTGAACGGTTTCTTTTCCGGCTACCGTTCCTGTATTCTTAACCTTTACTGAAACTGACAGAGTTTCTCCTTCATTTATTTGTTTAGCCGACAAAACAGGCTTACTATACTTGTAAGTAGTATAACTCAATCCATAACCAAACGGGAAAAGAGGTTTAATCTTCTTAGTGTCATACCAGCGATACCCAACTAAAATATCCTCTTTATATTCCTGTTTGATACTATCGCCCGGATAACTCATTTCGCCATAAAAATGAGCCGGACAATCTTTCAGTTTTACCGGATAAGAGAAAGGAAGCTTTCCGCTAGGATTTACTTTTCCAGTAAGCACATCAGCCAGTGCATCTCCTCCAACCGAACCTAGATACCAGGACTGTACGATAGTGGGAACCTCTTTTACCCACGGCATCTCGACAGCATTTCCACTTACGATTACAGCTACCAGATTCTTATTTACTTTCAACAAGCCCTCAATCAGTTCATTCTGACCAAAAGGAAGTTCGTAAGACAAGCGGTCACCTCCTTCACAATCTTGGAAATGATTCTTGTTCAATCCGCCAATAAAGATAACCAGATCGGCCTTAGCAGCCTTTTCTACGGCATCATTACGTAAAGAATCGACTGTAGCCTGAGGTATTTTTTCCTCACGTCCATACATTGGACGGCCAGCTGCATATCCTTGTGCATATACAATACGATTGCCAAAGTATTTTTTCAGCCCATCCAACGGTGATATAAATTTCTTCACCTTCAATTCGGAAGAACCTCCTCCCAACATCAAATTACGTGTAGCATTATCACCTACAACCAATATCTGCTTATACTGATCAGGAGCAACAGGCAATAAAGCTGGTTGCTTTTTGGCTGCTTCATTTTTCAATAGCACGATACCTTCTGTTGCTACCTGATAAGCAGCCTGTTCATGAGCTTCATTGGTCATCGATCCAAAAGGCTTCTGACGATTCATGGCTGTACGGAAAATCAAGCGCAAGACACGAGCAGCCTTATCGTTCACTACCTCCATCGGTATTTTTCCTTCCTTAACCATCTTCAGATAGTTCTTTCCCAGATAGTAGTCGTCATACCCAAACTCCGACTCAGAAGTCAAACCATTGGTATACGATCCCATTTCAATATCCAGTCCGTACATGGCAGCTTCATATGTATCATGTGCGGCTCCCCAGTCGGTTATCACACACCCGTCGAATCCCCATTCACCTTTCAGTATGTCATTATTCAGCAGTTTATGGTGAGTAGCATGCATTCCGCGTACTTTATTGTATGCTCCCATGATGCTCCATACACCACCACGCTGTACGGCAGCCTTAAATGCCGGAAGATAAATTTCATACAAAGCACGATCGCTAACCTGCACATCGATGTGCCCGCGCCAAAGCTCCTGATTATTTAAAGCATAATGTTTCACACAAGCAGCTACACCGTTTTTCTGAACTTCCTGAATATAAGGAACACACATCTCAGAAGCCAGATAAGGATCTTCTCCCAAGTATTCAAAATTTCTTCCGTTAAGTGGAGTACGATAAATATTCACCCCCGGTCCTAACAGTACATCTTTCTCGCGGTAACGCGCTTCTTCACCAATCGCTTTACCATACTTCGCAGCCAGATCCGGATTCCAGCTAGCTGCCAGACAAGTCAATGCCGGAAAAGCTGTACAGCTATCACTCGTCCATCCGGCATATCCCCAGTCGTTCCAATTAATTTCGGCACGAACTCCATGTGGCCCGTCACTCATCCACAGTTCAGGAATACCCAAACGTGGACAACCGGGTGAACTGAATTTACCCTGAGCGTAACTGAGTCTTGTCTTCTCTTCCAATGTCATTCGCTTCAGAGCATCCTGTACTCTTACTTCCAACGGCTGTTTATCATCCAGATAAACAGGAATATCCGTTTTATTTTGTGCATGTAACGAAGCACATGCAATACTCAATAATCCTATAAAAATAAACGTCTTTTTCATAATATTCTTTTTTCTTTTCTGCCAAGATAATATTATTCTGAAACAATATCAACTACAGCTTCTTTTAATCCCTCAGAAATCGCTTTCAAACGTGCTGCTCCTGTTTTTCCATTATTCTGCAATACGACCAAGCATTTACCGTTGAACGCCTTTCGTTTATTATCTTTAAAACGTTCCATCGAAGTCTGGCTTCCATTGTCAACTCCAGCTATAAACAGGTTTCCTTCTACCTCAAAACGAACCAGATTATCCGCAAGAGGACAAATATTTCCTTCGGCATCCAAGATTTCTACTGTTACAAAACTCAAATCAGTACCGTCTGCTTTCAAGATATTTCTGTCTGGAGTCAGACGTATCATACTCGGTGTTCCCGCTGTACGAATTTCTTTTTCGGCAACCACTGTTCCTGCTTTTCGAGCAACAACCTTTACACTTCCCGGCTCATATTTTACACGCCAGGAAACATGTAAATGATTATCATCTTTCGATTTTATTCCTTGTGATTTACCATTCACAAACAGTTCCACTTCATCTGCCTGATTGTAATAACACCACATATCAACATCCTGTCCCTCGGTCCAGTTCCAATGCGGGAAAAGATGCAAGACTTGTTTATCTGTCCATTCCGACTGATAGAGATAGTATACATCTTTAGGGAAACCAGCCAAATCAACAATACCAAAATATGAACTGCGTGCAGGCCAGCCATAAGGAGTCGGTTCACCGATATAGTCGAAACCAGTCCATACATATTGCCCGCTGATAAAATCATTTTTCTTTATCAACAGCAAACTTTCTTCATGAGTATTTCCCCAGGGAACATGACAGTTTTCATAAGAAGAACATGCAAATGTTGAATCATAAAATGGTTTATCCCAGCGTTCAGGCCAAATAAACATCTGGTCGCTCGGCATCCGGTAATATCCACGTGTCATCAGAGCCGAATTACTTTCCGTAATGATAAACGGTTTGCCAGGGAAATTCTTTGGAACCTCAGGAATGTTGACATTATGATAATTATAGCCAATGATATCCAACGCTCCGGAACGGAACAAATGATTAGCAGGATTAGGTTCATTGCATCCAGCTGTAATCGGACGAGTCGGATCCAAGGTTCTTACAAAATCGGCCAGTTTTTTTGTAAGTAAAGAATTTACACTTTCTTCACCTTCCTTAGCCAGCATGTCTGATGAGTGGCCGAAATTCAGAATCAGGTTAGCTTCTTCCAGACTTAAAGTATCAGCCTGCGCATCACTCCATTGTTCCAATACCTCATTTCCGATACTCCACATAAAAATAGAAGGATGATTACGGTCGCGAAGAATAAAATCGTGCAAATCTTTTTCATGCCATTCATTGAAGTAACGTGCATAATCATGAGCAGTCTTTTTCTTGCGCCACATGTCAAACGCTTCATCCATTACAATAAATCCCATACGGTCGCACAAATCAAGCAGTTCTGGTGCCGGAGGATTATGTGAACAACGGATACCATTACAGCCCATTTCTTTCAAGATCTGCAACTGACGTTCGATGGCACGTACATTGACCGCTGCTCCCAGGCATCCCAAATCATGATGCATGCAGACACCATTTATTTTGACCGGCTTGCCATTCAGCGTAAATCCTTTCGCAGCATCAAAAGAGAACGTACGAATACCGACAGGAGTTACATAACGATCTACACATTGTCCATCTTTCTGAATTTCTGTAACCAAAGTATACATGTAAGGACGCTCAATGCTCCACAATAAAGGAGAGCTTACCTTTAAATCTTGAGAAACATCAACAGCCTTTCCTGCTATTGTATTCAGAGAAGACTCTGCCTGAGCAACTTTCTTTCCCTCTGCATCTTGCAGGATAGAATAAACAGATACTCCAGCATCTGCCTGCGTTCCTATATTCTCAACCGTTGTAACGACTTTCAAAGAAGCCTCCTGAGTATCAACACTTGTTGCAGTAACATAGGTTCCCCACTCTGCAACACGGATATCTCCTGTTTTCACCAACCATACGTTACGATAAATACCACATCCCGAATACCAGCGAGAATTAGGCTGTTCAGCATTATCAACACGCACAGCTATCACATTCTTTTCTCCCCACTTCAGATATGGAGTCAAATCGTAACTGAATGAAATATATCCATAAGGACGCTTGCCTAACGAAATTCCATTAATGAAAACTTCCGAATTCATGTAAACTCCATCAAACTCGATACGAAAATGTTTTCCTTTATCTCCGTCCGCTGGAATAAACGTCTTCCGATACCATCCGATACCACCAGGCAAAGCACCTCCACCTGTTCCCGAAGGATTATCCTGACTGAAATCTCCTTCGATGGCCCAGTCATGGGGTAAATTTAATTTTCTCCAACCCGAGTCAGCAAAATCTACTTGTGCAGCCAATGAATCATCAATCAGAGAAAAACACCATCCGTCATTAAAGCTCAGTCTTTCTCTCGGCTCAGAAGAAGGAGAGCTGCATGCTCCCAATAAGAACATGCAGCACACTCCTATTATAATAGATTGAATAAATTTATGACTCATAAATTTTACAACTGAATGGTTTGTGAAGTTCCATTATATTTTACAACAATACCTTTAGCATTCATATCGAACGGCTTCGGGCTATTGGCATTCACTTGAATTATTTCGAATGTACGTTCTTTCAACATACCGTCAAACTCACCTGTACGTTCTCCTATTACCAATTGCTTTTTAGCTTCGTTGTAAGTCATCGGAATCATCGCATATTTACCTTGCTCATAATTATAGTTTACACCTTCATCTTCATATAAAGTAAAGGCAGCATCCGCACCCTGATAAACATACAACTTGATATGTTCTGCCTGCTTTTCATCCGTATACTGGATCTCAGGACCGAAAGGCACAATTGAACCAGCACGCACGAACAACGGAATACGTTCGTAAGGAGCCTCTACCATTTTCTTCTCACCACCTGCCTGGAACTTGCCGGTATAGAAGTCGTACCATCCTGCTGATTTCGGGAAATATACCTCACGACTTCTGTCGCCGTAATGATAAACCGGAGAAACCATGAATGACGGACCGAACATGAACTGGTCGCCAACATTATTTACATTCGTATCGGCAGTAAAGTCCATTACCAGCGGACGCATAATCGTATAGTCGTTAAACCATGTCATACCAGCCAATGAGTAGATATACGGCATCATGCGGTAACGCAGTTTAGAATAGTAAACAACCGAATTGTAAGCCGGATGACCTTCGGGAGCGATTTCCCATATTTCGCGGAACGGATATTGTCCGTGTGCACGATACAACGGACAGAATGCACCAAACTGATACCAGCGTGCATTCAGTTCACGCCATTCCTTATAATCAGCATTTTCTGTTTTTGTTTCATTCCACTGTTTCTGTCCTGCCACATAGCGGTTCTCTACACAGAAACCACCAATATCCATTGTCCAGTAAGGTATACCGCTTACTGCAAAATTCAATCCGGCAGTAATCTGTGCTTTCATATCTTCCCAGCGGGTTCCTATATCACCACTCCATGTAGCTGTAGAATAACGCTGCAAACCGGCAAATCCAGAACGGGTAAGCAGGAAGACACGCTTATTATTGTCTACACTGCGCTGACCGTCATAGATTGCTTCAGCATTCATCAGTGCATAAGCATTGAAATATTCTGCAGAAGGTCCCAATGCTGTAGGACCGCATAAATCCTTGCGATATTGCAAATCCGTACAGTCGCGCACGTTCGGTTCGCTGGCATCCATCCACCAGGCATCAATACCCAACGGATAATAATGTTCGTACATCTGCTTCCAGAACAATTTACGTGCATCTGCATCGTAGGCATCATAGAAGCCATAATGATAACCCGGACCTACCCAGTCTTTCAGGCTGTCCTTAACTGACTGCTGATAAATCCAGCCATTCTTATCAAACTCCTTGTAATGTTCGGTTGTTACATAGAATTTCGGCCATACAGAAATCATCATACGTCCGTGCATGGCATGAATGGAGTCGACCATAGCCTGAGGATCAGGGAAACGGTTCTTGTCGAATTCATGACTTCCCCAGGCATCTTCTGGCCAGTGATTCCAGTCGAGGACAATATTATCAATCGGAATCTGACGGTCGCGGAAACCTTTCAGTGCACCAAGCATTTCATCAGATGTATTATACTTTTCACGGCTCTGCCAGAATCCCATTGCCCATTTCGGCATGATAGGAGCTTTTCCGGTAAGAGTACGGTAACCGCTGATTACATCATCCATATTATCACCGGCTACAAAATAATAATCAAGCTGCTTGGTCATTTCACTCCACCACGACTGCTTGCCCTGTTCTTTCGGATCAACCGGACTCAGTACACGCAGTCCCGAGTAAGAAACAGCTCCATCCGGCTCCCATTCTATTTTAAGAGGAACTTTCTTTCCAGCTTCCAGGTTGACAGCAAATTTATAACTGTTCGGATTCCATGCCGTACGCCAGCGTTCAGGAACTACCAGTTCATTATTTATATATACTTTCGTATAACCGGCATAATAAAGGATAAACTTAAACTCACCTGATTCTGAAGGTTCAATCATACCTTCATACGTTACTTTTGCTCCCATAAACGGGAAATTCTCAGGCAGGTTAACTACCTTCGACAAGTCTTCACGTTTCAGATGTTCGAAATAAAGAGAAGGCTCACGGCGAACAATGGTTTCTGCTCCTGACTTTGCATCAGGTACATAAGTACCGGTCAGCGCTCCTTCCTTGCCGTCCTTGTCATATAGTTTAAATACCTGTCCTAGCTGAGAATAGTCATTGGGGTTACCAAAACGACAAAGAGAATAACTGTCCAGCAGAACACCATAATTCTTGTTCGATACAATGAATGGAACAGATACCTTTGTATTATACTGGAACAACTCTTCGTTCTTTCCTTTATAGTTGAATTCCTCTGCCTGATGCTGACCCAGCCCGTAAAAAGCTTCATCATCGGGAGATTCGAATACCTGACGGATTGAATATCCTTTGGTACCTTCCACTTCGATAGGAGTAAATGTCTTTCCTCCTCCCTTATTTTCCTGAAGAATCATCTTTCCGTTTTCATCCGTAAACCAGACTTCACCGGTAGAGCTTAAAACAAAAGCCTTGACTTCTTTGGTTGAAACAGTGATTGTATCTCCCTGCTGTGAAACAGTAAACGGAGTCTGTTTTTCCTGAGGAACAACAACCAGACTCTTTGAATCGGTAAATTTGCTTTCCGGAGTAGCAGATACATGTATCAACTTATCTCCCATTACCTGAAAACGAACCAGGCGAGTATCCTGTCCTCCCTTTTGCTGAACCTTAACGATGACACCATTATCTGTCTGTTCATAGACCTTGCCAGAGCAGGACCCAAAAATCAGCCCTGCCAACAAACAGTAAGAAATGTTTTTCATATTCATAAACCTATGTTTAAAGTTAAATACTAAATACATCTTTATCTCGTATTGCAAATTTAAACATTCCCCTATAAAACAACTAGTTATAATGTTTTACAAAAGGGAAAGTTTTCAATACATAGGTCTATCAAATGTTTCTAACTTAGGTATAATTTGTTACTTATCTTCCTTTTCCTGATATGCAGAAGGCAAAACCCCAAATTCTTCTTTAAAATAACGACTGAAATACTTAGGATTATTAAATCCTACCTGAAAAGCAATTTCCGAAACATGAAGCTGACTGTCACGCAACAGTTGAGCTGCTCTTTTCAGACGAATTACACGAATAAACTCGATAGGAGTTTTTCCTGTAATCTGTAACATCTTCTTATACAAATGAACCCTGCTCATGCCTAGTTCACGACTCAGCTCTTCTACCGACAGATCACTGCGAGAGATATTGTCCTCTACATATTTTATAGCTTTCTCTATCAGCTTTTCATCCAAAGAAGTAATGACAATATCACTAGGCGCAGGATCGATAGTACCCTTTGACACATTATAACGGCTTAATTCTATCAGTTTTCTGATACGCAGAACCAGAATAGTCATATTAAACGGTTTCGTCACATAATCATCTGCCCCCATGGTCAATCCTTCCACTTTCGATTCCGTATTTTGTTTAGCTGAAAGCAGAATCACCGGAATGTGTGCTGTACGTTTATCTTCTTTTATCAAACGGCACAATTCGTTTCCATCCATTTCAGGCATCATAATATCACTAACCACCAAGTCGGGCATTTCTTCACTGTTTTGCAAGATATCCCATGCCTCTTTTCCGTTCGATGCTAGTTTCACCCGATACTGCAATCCCAGACTATACTCCATAAACAGACGGAAATCGTCATTATCATCTACAATCAGCAATAATGGAAATTTGCTCTTGTCGGCCTCTTCATTAGACCGTCCTGCTACTTCAGGAAGTAAATCCGGAACCGGCATGGAGTTAGCCGGATGATATTGCACATCAACATGCTTCACCGGTATATGTACAACAAATACAGCTCCTTTACCGATATTATCGAAAACAGTGACATCTCCTCCATGTAAAGCAACAAAATCGTGTACCAGACTTAATCCAATGCCTGTACCGCTCGTTGCATCCACGTTTTCTTTGTTTTCTGTCTGATAAAAACGATCGAATATATGTTCCTTATCCGCATCACTTATTCCTACCCCTGTATCGGCAACCTTTATTTCTATCACATCGATATCTTCCTGAATGTGCTCTACCATAACCGTAACCCTGCCACCTTCAGGAGTGAACTTAAACGCATTAGCCAGCAGATTCATCACAATCTTACCCACCTTGTCGGCATCGAAAGCCATTGTAAAGTGATCCACACTCGAAAAGAACGAAAAGTGTATCTGCTTTTTATCGGCCATCAGCAAGAAAGAATCGCATACCCCTTGTATGTAAGTAATGATATCTCCTTCAGAAAGTGATAAATGATGAGAACTCATTTCACCTTTTCGGAAATCAAGCAACTGATTGACCAGTACCAGCAGACGATGTGCGTTGCGATACATAAGCTGAAGCCTCATTTTTCGAGATTCATCATTACTTTCTTCTTTCAGCATCTGTTCCAGCGGAGCAATAATCAGAGTCAGCGGAGTACGAAGTTCATGACTGATGTTGGTAAAGAAACGGAACTTCATATTATTTACTTCCTCATTCTTGGCTACTTCCAGTTCTATCTGATGTAACTTGAACTTTTCTCTCTCACGCTTCAGCAAACGGAAACGTGCCAGGAACAGTAGTCCTACACCAATCATAAAATACAATAAATAAGCCCACCAGGACATCCAGAACGGAGGCAAGACTTCTATTTCAAGACTCGATACATCCTGACCGATATATCCGTCGCTATTGACAGCTTTCGCGCTCAGAATATACTTTCCGGGAGCCAAATTTGTAAAAGTCAGACTATGCACGCCCTCAGGCAGTGAAAGCCATTCTTTGTTAAAACCTTTAAGCTGATACATATAGCGTGTTTTCTCCGGCAAAAGCAAATTGTCGGAAGCCAGGAATATAGAAAAAATATTCTGCTTATAATCCAGCGTAAGTTTGCCTATACGATTAAGAGATTCTGGCAACAATACACGACCGTCTACACGTTCGCCTACTTGTATTTCTTTGTTGAACAATGAAAGACCAGTAAACAACACCTTAGGAAGTAATTTATTATAACGGACATTTTCCGGACTAAATACATTTATGCCATACAGTCCTCCCAGAAGTATAGCTCCATTATTCAATTCACGGATAGACCTGAGATTAAAATCACAATTTTGAAGTCCATCTTTGTCATTATATACATGCGGAACAAACTGATAATCACCTGTATCACCTTTCGTTACATTCAGATGAATCAGCTGGCGTGCCGATGTTACCCACATATCTCCGCTATTATCTTCTGCCACTCCTGCAATAATACCTCCGTTATCCGGCATGACATCAGACAAGCTCTTTACTTTTCCAGACTTTACATTATAGATATTAAGCCCGCCACGAGTGGCAATCCATACAAGTCCCCGACTATCTTTAAATACCTGATTTATTTCATTATGAGTAATTCCTACACTATCTTTTTCCTGCAAAATAGCCTTTATCTTACGACTTTCTACATCAAAGACAGCCACTCCCTGACTGGCAGTACCTATCACCAGATCGTTTTCATTGGTAAAGCACAAGGAAACAATATGATTATCATTTAAGCCTGCCTTCTCCAAGTCTATCGTCTGAAAACTATGATCAGAAGGATTCAGACATTGAATACCGGCATCCAAAAAGCCAATCCATATATTACCTTTCCGGTCTTCTTGCAAAGCCCAAATCTTATCACTCAGAAGCTTACTTCCATCACCGGCTTTAAACGAACGTATCGCAGTACCTTCTATACAATACAAGCCCCCATTGAATGTGCCTATCCACAGTTTTCCGTCGGAAGCTCGCAGCAAAGCAACAACAGGTTCTTCTCCCAATGTAAAATGTTTTTCTATTTGACGAGTAGTATAGTTCCAAAGCATTACTCCATTGTCATTTGTACCCAGCCATGCCTTATCTTTTCCTTCAGGCTCTATACTTGTCACATCACCTGTATAATCTATTTCGAATTTAAATATGCTTTCGCCATAGTAAGAGATACCCTTCTTGTAAGTTCCAACCCATACAATTCCATCTCTGTCTGTATACAACGTATAAACCGTATTATGAGATAGGCTCCGGTCTGTATTTTTCTCAGAAGAAACAGATACTACCCGTCCGTCAGCTTTCGTAAGAATATCTATACCGCTATAATCCTTGCCCATCCAAATTCTGCCTTTAGCATCCTGCGTAATGCTATGCACAAAGTCAGAACGGTTACGCCAGCGTTCCGTAACGTCTTCCTGCCATTTTCCTTTCTCCAAATCGTATACCCACACGCCTGAGATACTATATATCCAAATACATTCCTCCCGATCGACAAATAAGGAAAAATCAATTTGCTTACCATCCTGGTTATCATTCTTCACTTCTTCCTTTATCCATCTGACAGTCAACCGGTCACGATCAACACAAACCAGCAAGCCTGTATCATAGATAAATAAAATTCCATCCTTACACTCTGCTATATCCGAAATACCGACCAACGGCAATTTATGTTCCTGAAAAGAAAAACATGCCGGCTTACTGTTCTTATTATACCGGTAGCATCCCTCTCCCATTACATAAATCCAAACATTTTCCTTTGAATCGACAAAGATATCACTTGGAACTCCTCTGCTTCCCAATGAAGTCATAAACGGAGTTAAATCGGTTTGAAACACTTCTTTTGCCTTGTCAAACAGTACATACCCCTTTGCTGTCTTTACCCAGAATTGCCCGTCAGGCAGTTCTACCATACTTTCTATAAAGTTATCAGGAAGTGAATTCTGATTATACTCCTGACGAGTAAAAACCTTAAATGTATACCCATCGTAACAGTTTAACCCTGCTAATGTACCAAACCACATAAGTCCCTCACGGTCTTTATAAATACACCGTACAGAATTATTTGACAATCCGTCGGATACTTCGAGATGCTTAAACATGAAAGACTGCGCATGCAGGGAAAGCAATGAAAAAAGCAAGGCTAGCAAAGTGTATATTCTTATCATATCACATATCAATTTCTAAAGCAAAGAAAGTAAATTTTTGTAAAGCAAACAAACCTTTTACTTCCTTTTTTCTCTCTCGACACAATGACTAACTCAATCTGTTATCGTTGTATTCCGCATAAGCAAAAAACGATTTATCTATCTGAAATAAAAGGAGTTGCATACCCATTCCCGAATACTATAAAAAATATCAAGATGAGTTACTTTTTCTTTGTACAAATTTTCAAAAAACATCAGCATAAATAAAACAAAACATGCTGATCTTTTCTGAGAAAGAACAGCATGTTTTTGTTCCATATATAAAAAGCCCTTCACACTTACACAAATAAGTAAAAGGTGTGAAGGGCAAAACTAGTATTTATTTTATACCTTCCATCAATCCATTATATTCCAGTTCATCATAAACCTGCAAATTTTTACGGTCGAACACTCCATCACCTCTATCCCAATAGAATGGAACAAGTCCACGAGCATTGGCCTCGCGTACAACACACTTATCGAAAGCGGCACGCGACAAATCATGTCCTTCCTGAGCCTGCTGATCGGGCAAAGTACGACGGACAGCTGCAAATTCTCCAATAATAACAGGTACTCCCTGATCGGTAAACTTCTCTTTCAGCTTCTGGAACTGCGACTTTATATAATCTTCCCCACAGATATTATCCCATCTGCCTTCATACGTTCCGGTAGCATATTTTTTGTTTTCCTCACCCCAAAAATAGAAAGCCTTTCCCCAGCTTTCATCATTTTCCATTCCACAGAACTGCCAGGAACTGTAATAATGCACTTCCACACTCAAGCGGTCAGGAGTCATATCAACAGGCAAAGAAGTCATATACTGCATCGTTTTGTCTATGTCAGTAGAAGGTCCCTGAACAATCAGGTTACGGTAAACATTCTTTCCACCGGTAGCTCTTACAGCATCCACAAAAGTCTGTTCGTATTTCAGCAAAGTAGCCATATCATCTTCATCTTCTACATTAGGCTCATTACATCCGGCAAACAGCAAATGTTCATCATAGTCGCGGAAATAGGTGGCAATCTGCGTCCATAATACTTTCTGCTTATTATTTACCTTTTCACTATATCCGTTGGGAATATCATTTTCAAGCCATCCGCCATCCCAGTGTATATTCAGAATAGCATATAAATCGTTCTGCATGCAATAATCCACCACTTCCTTCACACGTGACAACCATGAAGATTTTATTTCGTAAGTAGTTTCATCACTCAGATACTGATCCCATGCACACGGAATACGTACAGCGTTGAATCCCATCTCACGTATCTTGTCTATCATGGCAAGGGTTGTAGCAGGATTTCCCCAAGCAGTTTCACCACCTGTTGCCTCCAGTGAATTTCCCAAGTTCCATCCTATTTTGATATTTTTCATCAATTCAGAAGCATCCTGTTCCATTCCAGTCTTGTCAGCTTCAGGTACAGAAAGAGCTTCCTGAGTAACAGTAACAGATTCTGTCAGATTATCCAATGTAAATACAATGGTAGCAGTACGTATCTCTCCTGTTGCATTCTGAGCCACCATGAATGTTTCAGTACGTGTTTCTACCGCACGTGTATCCACATGTTGAATCCAGTCTGCATTAATGTCAATCTGACAATCACCGGTAGTCTGCATCTGTACTGTAAATTCTCCTCCTTCACTAGGCAACGTGTATTCATGCTGTTCTACCAGCAAATAGTCATTGGCAGTCTGTACCACCTTCACCGTTCCATTAACCTCAGCTCCTTTTACTGTAATTACAGCTGTTCGATTTTCTGTATTCGGATTTTCTGTGACATGTACCAAATATTTAGCTGTTTTTTCGGATGTTGAAACTTGTTGAACAACAGAACACCAGTCGGCTGCATCGGAAGTTACTTCATAAGCAGCATTAGACTGTATATACAAAAGAGCTTCACCTTCATGCTTTCCAAAAACCAGTTCCTCTTTCGAAATCTTCAGATATGGAGCACCGGTAGCATCATCTTCAGAGCAAGCACTCAACAGCAAACTCATTAAACAAGTAAGAGTTCCCAGAAAATAAATAAAAGTATTTTTCATAGTTCGTTATGGTTAATAGTTTAAGAGGCATACATATCTGGCAGCAGCCATCAATATGTATGCCTCTTTATATTTGTATTACAAAATTTTCAGACTGTCAATTGTAACATTTACAGCATCCAGATCAGCAATATCACTGAACATATCGAAGATATCGATTACAAATACAATGACACCATTATAAGCAGCTTCCGGTTTCATCTTGATGGTATAAGTACCGTCACCTTTCACCTTCACATCGCTTGTTCCTGAATAAGCAGGCCACCATCCATCAGCAGTACACATCAGTCCTGCATTATATTCTTTGGTAGCGGCATCTCCAGTAAGGCCACTGATAGTAAATGTCAGTTCCATCGAATAGTCGAAAACAATGCTTGCCGGATCAATCGGACTGGCAGATGCAGTTTCGCCATACATATTATAAAGCTCGATACGGAAATTATTCTTATCGGTTTCCAGATGTCCCCAAACCAGTTTAGAGTTGTCTACAGCTATCGATGTAGCCTCCGGCTGTGAGGTTCCTCCTCCTGCATTAGGAATAAAGTGATAAGCCTGGTATTCATCCTTTTCAGCACTGCGTGCACCTACCCACATTCCCATAACATTACCGGCAGCCGACTCAATGCTCAAAATACGTAACTGATTATTGCCATCAGCTCCAAACATGATATCACCACCACCGATATGATAAGAAGGAACATTTCCACTAAAGGTATAAATACCCTTTTCATCCAATGTATAAGTTCCACTTGCAGTAGTACCATCAGGCATTGCAAACTCATAAGTCATAGTTTTTGAATCGAGAGTCATAGAAAGCTGATCCAATCCGCTAACAGGTGTTGCCCAGTCTGGATAATTGCCGGCAGTAAAGTTATTCATCAGACTACCGTCCAGATTTGCCCAGTCAAAAGGAACATCGGCCGACATTGTCCATTTTATTTTGCTGGTAACCACTTCCGAAACCATATCTTCCCATCCGTCGGGCAAAGCCGGTTCTGGATCTGGTTTATCTTCAGGCACATAATTGTCAGCATATTCTTTCGAAACGAAGTTCCAGATCAACCACCACGGACCTTCACTGTTATCACGCATTACTCCAATACGCATATGGTTTTCATCCAATTCTAGCAACTTCAAGTCGCGGCTCCAGTTAGTACTTCTGTCGCTCCAAGAAGGAGTATGCAGCAGTTCACAGTCAGTAAATGTGATTGTATGATTACTTGTATTAAGCATGAACGTACCAGAAGCAGTTTCTTTCGAAGAAGAATTGTAAACAGTCACGTTTGCTCCACCTTTCAGACCAAATGTCATGGTACTTTCCCAAATAGCATCATCAGCAGTATGACCTACTCCCGGATCCCAGTTAGCACTCCAGTTATTCCATTCTACTGTTGTACTAGGATCGGCATAAGTCATTTCTCCAGCAGCATAGCCATACGATCCATTATCGAATATCCATACTTTTTCATTGTTTACACCTCCGGTAAGATATGTCCACAAATCATCATTTACGAAATCTGCACAGAAGCTATCTATTGTAAATGTTGCCGGATTACCATAAACAATACCACCTCTTGTCTGAACACCGAAAGTCACTTCATACTCTCCCTCAAAAGGCATTTGCAATGTTACTTCTCTTTCCTGACTTCTTCCCTGAGGATGTTGCCAGCAAACCTGATAACTTGAAGGCATTAAACTCTTCAGATAAACAATATTTGGATTTTCCGAATCGTGAGTGATAGAGAAAGCTATTCCTTCTACCAGATCGTCTACGGTAACGTCTTTCCCTTCCAGTTCAAAGGAATCGGGAGTACATGCCGAAAACAGTCCGACTGTTATAATCAGCCATGCAATATATAATTTAGATATCAGTTTTTTCATAACTTCTTGTGTTTTTAATTCCAACCTTCATTTTGTTTCAATACCCCATTCGATAATGTAATCTGATTGTTAGGTATCTGAGAGAGTCCCTGCTTCTTTACGATATCTGATTCCTTAATAGTTACATTATCAGGATTGCCACCACTGGTTACAGAAGTGTTGGTTGCAATCTGAGAAGCGGCATATTCTACTCCCTGACGTAACAAGTCCCAATAGCGCTGTCCTTCGAAAGCAAACTCCAGCATACGTTCATTCATGATATTGTCTTTTGTAGCTGTCACTTCACGATAGTTGCTTGAAAGAGTCAGACTACCATCTTCATCCTCAGAAGTATAAGCACGCTGGCGGACTTTATTCAAATACTCTTGTGCATTTGGACTTCCCAGCTCTGCGGCCATCAACAAGACATCAGCATAACGCATTACAATGAAATTCTGATATTGAGAAATCTGGAAATCTCCTTCTCCAAGACCTGAAATTTCATCAACCAGCGACCAGGCACCACTAGCTTCGTCTTTCATCCATTTAGACATCGGAGTATATTTCTTCACTGTATATCCGGTGTATTCACGCTGGTCTTTATAAGAAGTTTCAAAATCAGCTTCATCAGAAATACCCTCACTTACCAGATTAATGATAGAAGCTTCACGACGTTCATCACCTGTACCGTATGATGTCCACATCTTAGGATTTACCGTACATCCTCCCCAGCCTCTTCCGTAAGGTGCATGTCCCAGATAGTTACGTAATCCCATGTTAACCAGCCAGCGGTTACCATCATTGTTTCCGTTATAGTCTTGAGTATAGTTAAACTTCTGTGCCAAAACAACTTCTTTATTACCGTCGCCAGCATAAGTAGAAGTTTGTTCGTAATCGCCAGTACTCTTATTTAAAGCCCATGTAGTAGAAGCAGCAGGCCACAAATTTTTAAATTCGTCTACCAGTCCGTAGCCTTCAGATTCGGCAACAGCGATGAAATCTTCCAGTCCCTGCAAAACAGTGCCCTTTGTTACACCTTCTACCTGAGGTTCCTTTCCATAATAACCGGTATAGAACAGATATACTCTGGCCAAAAGAGCTGATGCTGCATATTTGGTAATATGACCATCATTTGATGCTGCCGCACTCTTCGGATAAGCACTGGCCGGAATATTATTGACAGCATACAGCAAATCACTGAATATTACATTATAGACTTCATCCGGATCTGACTGTGGACGATTTTCATTGACAGGTTCAGTAAACAAAGGAATATTTCCCCACATACGTACCATATCAAAATAACATAATGCTCTTATCGCACGACATTCGCCCAGATAAGTACCTTTTGTTTCTTCGCTGCTCCAAGCTATCTGGCTTTCATGAGCCAGCAATTCATTACAACGATATACTGCTGCATAATAATTAGTCCATTCTGTTTCCAGAATATTCATATCCGAAGGCGACTGATTGACATCAAAACGGTCGAGCACCTGATAATTACGGGCATCTGTATTTCCCATGCCGGCAAAACATTCATCAGCCATAACTTCTGAGGCAAAATAGAATGCACATCCTGCACTAGAACTTGTACATTGCCATCCATCGTAACAACCAATCAGTGCACGCCATGCATCACTCTCAGTACGATAGAAATTGTCTGTCGTTGATTCTGTTTTAGATTCCACATCCAGGAAACCAGCGGTACATGAGGCCAATCCCATAGAAGCCAGCCCCAGTCCCAACATATATAGTTTAAATTTATTCATAGAGATGTTCTTTTAAAATTTATAAATTAGAATTTCAGATTAACACCAACCAAGAAGGTACGTGGACGAGGATAATATCCTAAATCGATACCAGAAACCCAGTCGGAAGTACCGTAACCGATTTCCGGATCCATACCGTCATACTTGGTAAATGTAAATGCATTCTGTACCTGGAAGTACAAACGTGCCTGACTGATAGCCTTCACATTTATCAACTTGGCAAAATCGTATCCCAACGTGATATTGCTGATACGAAGATAATCGCCATCCTGTATATACAAATCAGAGAACTGCCAGTTGATATTAGTATTAGTCACACGCGGAATTCTGTTTGAAGTACCTTCACCAGTCCATCTGTCCAATATAGCTGAAGTATAATTGGCTTTGCTGTTTGCATGGTTTCTATAAGACTGTACAATCTGATTGCCTGCAGCTCCATATGCCACCAACGAGAAGTCAAAGTTCTTATAATTGAAGCCAAGGTTAAAGCCATAGGTAAAATCAGGAGTACCGTTACCCAGATCTACTTTATCGTTATCGTCAATGATACCATCCTGGTTCTGGTCGACATAAATCACATCACCCGGCTGAGGATCAGACTGTAAAATACCATGTTTTCCGTCAGCATTCCAGTTTGCAATCTGTTCCTTGTTCTGGAAAATACCAGCTGTCTGATATCCCCAGAAATAACCGATAGCATGACCATTCTCTGCACGATAGAATTCAGGAGAGTTATCATACAACATATTGACATCACCATGAATAATTCCATCTTCAGTCGGAATGTTACCTACCTTATTTTTATTGTAAGCTCCGTTGATACCAACATTATAGCTAAAATCACTTCCGATCTGATCATTCCAGTTCAAAGCCAGTTCAATACCGGTATTTTTCACATCACCACCATTGATGTATGGTGCACCAGTACCAGCTGTAGCCAGAATAGGAGCCTCAACCAACCAGTCTTTGGTAGTTTTGATATAGAAATCGGCAGTCAAGCTCAAACGGCTTCTCAAGAAACGTGCATCAATACCGATGTTAGTCTGTTCTGAAGTTTCCCATGTTACATCAGAGTTTGCCAGACGGCTTGGATATGCTCCCCAATAACTAGACTGAGCAGAAGCGCCATAATTAGTTCCGAAAATATAATGTGTATTCGAAGAAGTGATAGGAGCTGTATACTGGTAATTGTCTATATTCTGATTACCAACCTGTCCCCAGCTGATACGTAATTTCAAGAAATCCAACCAGTTCTGAGTAGTTTCCATAAACTTCTCGTTCGAAATAGTCCATCCGGCAGATACAGAAGGGAATACACCATAACGTTTACCTCTTGCAAACTTAGAAGAACCATCGGCACGCAAAGTTGCGTTAATCATATATGTTTCTTTCCAGTTCCATCCAAAACGTCCGAAGTAAGAAACTGAGCGGCTTTCATCCTGAGGATATCCGTCAACCGACATACCATCGTCTGCACTCGATGCTGTACCGTTTGCAACATAAGCATGATCCCAATCGTCGAAACCTTCTCTCAGTGTACCTGTACCGGCAGAAAGATAAGTTCCTGAATACTGATAAACTTCCATACCAATCAACGCATTGAAAGCATGATCTTTTACTTTCCAGTCGTAAGTAGCTGTATTAGTCCAAGTCATACCCAAGCTGTGACTCATATTCTGTGAAGCAGAAGTACGTGTATTGTTGTAGCTGTAAATAGAGAACTGATACATCGGAGTAAAACTACGATATTCAGAAGAGCCGTAAACAGCACCAAAAACAGTTCTCAATTTCAAATTTTTCACAGGCTGCAATTCAGCATAAACATTACCAGAAAAAACAGCATTTTTATTTTCATTATTTGTGTTTGTCATCATTAATCCATAAGGATTACCGTCGCCGTTATACCAATCAGAATTGGAAGTATCGTTGTAAGGAGAATCATAAATATTGTTATCACTATAAATCGGCGATAAAGGAGAAGTACTGAACGCTCCTCTTAATGTATTGTTATATTGATTACCTACTGAAACACCATTATTTAATTTATAAACGAAACTAACTTGTTCGCCAACCTTCAACAAATCCGAATCCTTAAAAATCTTATGTTCCGAATTGATACGGAAATTATAACGTTCATAGTTTGAAACATCCTTACCACCTACAATACCTTCCTGGCTCATGTATCCCAAAGACATAGCGTAAGTTGATGTTTTCGATCCACCAGTAACACCCAATGTATAGCTCTGTGTCTGAGCGTTATCCTTAAACATAGAATCTACCCAATCAGTATCATAGACATTTCCATTGACATCATAAATACTTTTAAATGAACTCCAGTCATAAGGAGCATTACCTGAATTGACAGCCTGTTCGTCCATGATAGTCATGTATTCTTGTGCATTCAGCATATCAGCCTTACGAGCTACATTCTGTACACCGTAATAAGCATCGAAAGCAATCTGTGCCTTACCTTCTTTTCCAGATTTAGTAGTAATCAAGACAACACCATTGGCAGCCTGTGCACCATAAATAGCGGCAGAAGCAGCATCCTTCAAGACATCAATACTTTCGATATCGGCAGGATTCAATGTTGAAATATCACCACCAACACCATCAATCAAATAAAGAGGAGAAGCATTTCCTACTGTACCCAAACCACGGATACTTACCTTCATATCAGAACCCGGCTGACCAGAAGTAGAAGAAATATTCACACCCGGAGTCTGTCCCTGCATAGCCTGCAAAGGGCTGTTAGTATTCATCTTTGCCAAGCTTTCTCCTTTCACCTGCACAGTAGCACCGGTTACCAGTTTCTTTTTCTGAACGCCATAACCTACAACCACAACTTCTTCGAGGGTTTCGGTATCTTCTTTCATTTCAACATTTAATGTTTTCTGATCGGCAACAACAATTTCTTGTGTAACAAAACCGATATACGAAAATACTAAAGTCTGACCTTTTTCCACTCCCAAGGAGTAGTTTCCGTCAAAATCCGTAATAGTTCCATTAGTGGTTCCTTTCACCAACACACTCACGCCAATTAAAGGCATCTTGTCTGTTGCCGAAGTAACAACTCCCGAAACTGTCAAACTCTGAGAAGCAGCCTTTATTGCCATCGAAGGCAAGAACAACAGTAACATTACCATTGCAAGACTACATAGATGCACGTTTGTGCATTTTACGAATAAGTGTTTACTCATGGTACATTGTTTATAGTTAAAGTTTACATTTATTATGTTTTTCTTTCCAGTATTATTATATCATCAACATTGCAAAGTAAACCAAAAAGAAGAATCTTTGAGGTACGGTTTTGTTTCTCTATAGGGTATATTTTGTTTATATCACCTCTTTATAACTTTTTATACCCATATAGATAAAAAGTTAATTATCAGAGAGAAACAATACAATAATTCTCTTTATCTTATTTTATTTGCCATTCATATATACCCGCTGTTTTTTCATCGGGAAGTACGACTTCTAATTTTATTGCTTTCGTTTTCACTGTTTTAAATTTAACAGCACTTCCCTCTCCTTTAACGATACTGTATGCATTCAGATTCTCTACAGGGAGCCATTTTCCTTCAGTATTTTTATAATAAATCTTCCATGATTTCGGAATGCTGCAACTGCCCCAAGGGGTGTCATCAAACCAATAAACAGTTGAAGTGGAAACCTGCACTTCTTCCGGAAATTCATAAGAAATCCATTCGGTAGTACCAGTTTTAGGATACCAGTGGTAATAAGGAATTGTACGGTCATTTTCATCCTGAGGTATTAGTCCATCGGCAACAGAAAATAATGTCGGTATTTTATGTGATGCATCTATCTTACTTTTTGAAGCCAAAGTAGGAATAGCTTTCGGACGAGTTGCATTGACTTCATCCGGTAACCACACTGCCATATTCCCAGTTCCACGATGCGCCCATGCATAATAAGGAATCAGTGTCAGTATACGGTCTTTTACCAGCAACCATCCTGCCTTATCATATTCCAGCGACTGTGCCTGTGTCTGAATCTGATTAATGCCACAAAGCAAATCTTTCCTCTCGATTACTTTAAACTCCGAACGAGGATTCAAGAGTACACTTAATACATCAAAATCATTATCTGCCCACTCAGCACAATAAACGACAGGTCCACGTTCTATAGCTACACGTCCCCGATCGGCTTCTACTTTATTATTGGCTGTAACTGTACGCACATTCATATCAAAATGTACTTCCACTGAATCTCCTTTCTTCCATTGGCGGTTAATAGAAAAATAGCCATCTTGCAAATCGGCATGAACTTCTGCACCGTTCACCATCACACGATATGAAGGATCAAACTCATCCGTGTATGTATACAAATTACTTGGGACAACCTGATTTCGTACCCAACCAGGAATACGGATTTTCAGTGTAAAATCCTTTGCAGAGTTATGAGTAATCCTAAGCTGGATATCTCCATTCCACGGATACGAAGTTGTCTGCGAGAGAGAAACCTTCTTACCTACTACATTCAGTGTAACATCATTCGACATGAACAGATTAACATATACATCCTTGTCTTTCACAGCATATATATAGCCGGGGACAGAAGGTATAAAACGACAGATATTGGAAGGACAGCATGCACATCCGAACCAGGGCTGACGTTGATGTTGCCCCATAGACTCCAGTGGATTAGGATAAAAGAATTTACCACCATCAAGAGAAACTCCAGAAATCAGTCCATTATATAATATACGTTCAAGTACATCATAATATTTTGCATCTCCATGTAATAAAAACAGCCGGTAATTGACATACACATTTCCAATAGCCGCACAAGTTTCACAATAAGCCGACATATTAGGAAGTTCATAGTTCTTGCCAAAAGCCTCTCCGTTGCTTGTCGCTCCGATACCTCCTGTAATATATAATTTCTTTGATACTATATTTTCCCAAATCCGGTCTATAGCATGCACATAAGCAGTATCTCCTGTAAGTGCCGCAACATCTGCCATGCCGGCATACATATATGCAGCACGCACTGCATGTCCGACAGCTTCATCTTGTTCTACAACTGGCTTATGCGCCTGACTATATGCATCCCTTCGGGAAGTATATCCGCGCTTGTCCAGAAAGAATTTTGCCATATCAAGATATCTCTGTTCACCCGTTACAAGATAAAGTTTAGCCAAAGCCATTTCCGCAATCTGATGTCCGGGTACACGTACCAGTTTTCCCGGTCCTTCCCCTATCTCCCTACAGACACAATCTGCATAGCGAATTGCAATATCAAGAAAATTACGTTGTCCCGTAGCCTGATAATGAGCTATGGCCCCTTCAATCATATGTCCCAAGTTATAAAATTCATGACTTAGCTCTTCCACTTTTTCCCAACGCCGACTGCCAGCCCATTGATGTGGATGTGCCGGATTCATAGTGCGTGAAGTATATAAATAGCCGTCAGGCTCCTGTGCACCGGCAACAATGACCAGCACACTGTCTATGTATTTCTTTAGTCGTTTATCCGGATAAGTCTGAAGCAGATAACTTGCTCCTTCAATGGTTTTATATACATCAGTGTCATCAAAAGAATATCCCGTCACTTTATTGCTGTCACTGGGGTGGGCAGCCATTTCAAAATTTTTATAACGTCCAGTTTCTTCACATTTACTAAAAGCCAGTGGGATGGTAACTTCACGACTTGCCTGTAAACGTTGTCCCCAAAATGAATCCGTCAATTTCACAGATGTAAAAGGTACTGGAGTTATAGGATAACCGTGAGATATCACCTTTTCACGAGCATAAATTCCACCTCCTGTTATTCCCAAAAGCAATGCAGAAATTATCAGTTTTTTCATAGGTTTATTTTTGTGTTTTCCATATTGATTCAAAATCTCAATCGTATAATACAAATGTAAAAAAGACATATTTGCAAACTGGTATAAATTTGTTTCTTTATATGGTACATTTTGTTTTTCTCTGCATCAAAAAGACAGTATTTTCCCTGTTTCAGAAGAGGTGAAAACATTTTATACCCTTTTGTGAAACATTTTTCATTCCATTAAAAAACGCTTTCCATTAGTTTTGTATCAGTCTTTAATAACATCACATTATGAAAACACATAGGAAACTTTTTTTCACCTTGCTCATAGCAAGTACTACAGGAATCATACATGCCCAAAATGTATTTAACGATCCGGCAATAAACGAAGAACAACGGCTTGACGATTTGATTGCGCGAATGACTCTCGACGAAAAAGTGGATGCTTTGGGAAACAATACTCAAGTCCCCCGTCTGGGAATACAAGCCTCAGGAAGTGTAGAAGGCCTGCACGGAATCGTACTGGGAGGACCAACATACGGCGACAGAGCCAATACTCCAACAACAGGCTTTCCGCAAGCTTACGGACTGGGAGAGACTTGGGATACCGACTTACTACATCGTGTAGCAACTTATATCAGTACAGAAAACCGTTATCTCTTTCAAAATGCAAAATACCGGAAAAGCGGACTTATCATGTGGACTCCCAATGTAGACTTGGGCAGAGATCCTCGCTGGGGACGAACTGAAGAATGTTATGGTGAAGATGCATTTCTTACTTCACGGCTTGCTGTAGCTTTCATCAAAGGCATACAGGGAGATCATCCTAAATACTGGAGAAATGCTTCACTTATGAAACACTTCTTATCGAACAGTAACGAATACGGACGTACATTTTCTTCTTCCAACTATTCCGACAAACTGTTCCGCGAATATTATGCTTATCCTTTTTATAAAGGAGTAACCGAAGGAGGATCACAGGCTTTGATGACTGCTTATAACGCCTACAACGGAACTCCATGTATCATGCACCCCGTATTGCGAAACATCGTCATGAAAGAATGGGGACTGAACGGTACGCTACTGACCGACGGAGGAGCATTCCGACTGCTGTTGAGTGACCATAAACGTTTTGACAACGACCGGGCAGCTGCGGCAGCTGCATGCATCAAAGCAGGTATTACGAAGTTTCTGGATGAATATAAGGTTGCCGTATACGAAGCACTGCACCGAAAACTCATTAGTGTGGAAGATATAGAAAAAGCAATCCGGGGAAACCTCAGAATATCTCTCAAACTTGGTTTGCTGGACCATGCAGAAGACAATCCTTATGCAGCCATCGGTGTCACTGATACCGTTGCCCCATGGAGCAAACCGGAAACCAAAGCACTGGTACGCGAAGCTACGCTTAAATCAGTCGTCTTACTCAAAAATCAAGACCATTTGCTTCCACTTGACAGACATAAGATAAAAAAGATAGCAGTCATCGGACAACGTGCAACTGAGGTCCTGCAAGACTGGTACGCCGGTAAACCTTTTTATACAGTAAATGTACTTGATGCTATTCGCGAGGAAGCAGGTAGCGATATTGAAGTACGATATGTAAAAACCAACCGAATGGACAGCGCACGCACGGTTGCAGCATGGGCAGATGTCGCTATTGTATGTGTCGGCAACCATCCTACCTGCGATGCCGGCTGGGAACAAGCTCCCGTCATAAGTGAAGGAAAAGAAGCCGTCGACCGCCAGTCGCTACAACTAGATCAAGAAGATTTGCTTCTACAAGTTGCTCAAACTAATCCCAATACAATTGGAGTATTGATCAGCAGCTTTCCTTATGCCATCAATCGAGCTAACCAGACAGTACCCGCTCTGCTTCACCTCACCCAATGCAGTCAGGAGTTGGGACATGCTGTAAGCGATGTTATATTCGGACATTATAATCCGGCAGGCAGACTAACCCAAACCTGGGTGAAAAACATCACCGACCTTCCTCACATGATGGATTACGATATTACTCACGGCCGGACATATATGTATTTTAAAGAAAAGCCATTATATCCTTTTGGTTATGGACTAAGCTATACCCGCTTTAATTACTCTGGAACAACTCTCAATGACCGTGTTATTGAACGTGGCGATACCTTAAGGGTATGCTTCAACCTGAAAAATTCCGGCAATATGGATGGTGATGAGGTTGTACAACTTTACGTTTCCGCACGAAAACATACGGACAAAGATCCTATCAAGCAACTGAAAGCATTCCAGCGTATCAGTCTACGTAAAGGAGAAACGAAAAAAGTAGAGTTAACTGTCCCTTATACAGAGTTACAAGTATGGGATGAAAAGCAGAACCGTTTCATTCTTCCTGACAAAGAAATGACACTGGAAATAGGAGCCTCATCATCGGACATCCGTTTACGGACAACATTCCGAACAGAAGAATAAAACTCCAGCCAATTAATAACAGAAAGGAGTTGTACCGCTACCACGATACAACTCCTTTTTTGATAGTTCAAAATTAGAAAACTCCAAGCTATATAGCCAAACTTGCCATATTTAAATCGTTTTACTAGAGTGAAACGGTCGCTTCACCTAAATGAAAATAACGTTTCACAGTAATGAAACGATAGATTCAGCCTAGTCAAACGTGATTGATTTATTCCAAATTATCCATTACTATATCATACACAATTATCAGAAAACCTTTATACAGCTACAACCATACTATTCCCTCCAGATAAAAAAATATTTTCACATACCTTTAGCATTGCAGACAGTTTATCCTCCTTTATTACAATATATGATATTTTTCTATTTGTTCTATCCACAAGTCTGCCATCCGCTTATGTCCGGCAGGTGTCGGATGAATTCCGTCCCAAATCCAATAAGTATCCGGCAATTCCGGGTTTTCTTCCAGCAAACTGTGAAACATCGAAGCATATGGGATGAACACTGCTCCATAATCGGCTGCTATCTGTAAGGTTATTTTTCCCAGACGCTGTATCAGGCTATCCCGTAAAGCAAAATCTTCAGTCTTTTTCATATTTCCCGTACAAGCTGTAAATGGCTCACCCAATACAATCTTCACCTGCGGATTATCCTGACGCAGACTATCCAGTAAATTCCGATAAGTCTGTTCCCACGAAACAAAATCGAAAACTCCACTGTCTTTTTTACCTAAATATTCATTCACATCATTCGTTCCTATCAAGACAGAAACTACATCAGCATGTATCGCAAGAGCATCTTCCTTCCACCGGTTCTTCAAATCGTTTAATGTATTTCCGCTGATACCCCGGTTGAAGAACTGATATTCTTGCTCAGGATAATTACTTTGATAGTAAGAAGCACACAGATACATGTACCCACTTCCATAGATATGATTCATATCCCAATGATTGCGGACAGAAGAAGGTTGGGCACTTCCATCACTATTTCCCCAGTTGCCATCAGTAATGGAATCACCGATGAACAATATTTTAGGTCCTGCGGCCCAAACATTAACCCCGCCAATTAACAGAAAAAATAACCAGACAAAAAATTTCATAGTAAAATAAGATTATAGATTTTATTATTAGATACCTACTTTATTCAACAAAAATAATGTTTTCTATGTACGTTAAATCATAAAAGAACAGGGAAATAAACAGGTTTGAAACATTTGAATACCCTATTGGAAACATTTTAGCTCGTGACAGGAAACAAAAGAACGGATGCAGAAAATCAAAATCATGTATCTTTGTAATCGAAGTCAAGTAAAGACTTAGTAACTTTTTAACTTTAATGAATTATGCGAAACATTGGTATCTTACTTTGCGCCTTAGCTTGTTCTCTATGCGAAACATTTGCTCAGGGTTATAAAAACCCGGTAATTCCCGGATTTCATCCCGACCCTAGCGTTTGTAAAGCTGGCGATGACTATTATCTGGTAAACAGCAGTTTTCAATATTTTCCGGGAGTACCTCTCTTCCATAGTAAAGATTTGGTAAACTGGGAGCAGATAGGCAATTGTCTGACACGGGAATCACAACTTAACCTGAAAGGAGCCAATGGAGGAAGCGGTATTTTTGCCCCTACCATACGTTATCACGAAGGAGTATTCTACATGATTACAACCAATGTATCAGGCAAAGGTAATTTTCTGGTACACACAACCGATCCCAAAGGAGAATGGTCGGAACCCGTATGGCTGGAACAAGGAGGAATCGACCCTTCTTTGTATTTCGAAAACGGTAAATGCTACATGGTAAGCAATCCGGACGGTTACATCAATCTGTGCGAAATAGATCCGATGACCGGAAAACAGCTCACACCTTCCAAAAAGATATGGAACGGAACCGGAGGACGTTATCCAGAAGGACCACATATTTATAAGAAAGACGGCTGGTATTACCTGCTCATTTCAGAAGGAGGAACAGAAGTAGCACATAGCATCACCATCGCACGCAGCCGTTACATTGACGGACCGTACGTAGGAAATCCGGCAAATCCGATTCTGACTCATGCTTGTCAGGCTGGAGAAACTAACCCTATTCAGGGTACAGGTCATGCCGATCTGGTAGAAGGTACAGACGGTTCATGGTGGATGGTTTGTCTTGCCTACCGTATCATGCCGGGATTCCATCATACCCTGGGACGTGAAACTTATCTGGCTCCCGTACGCTGGGACAAAGATGCATGGCCCGTCGTAAACGGAAATGGTACAATCCAGCTGGACATGAATGTTCCTACCCTTCCACTTCAGACAGTAAAGCAAAAACCCGAAACCATCACTTTCGAGAACAAACAATTATCCCCCGAATGGATGTACCTGCAAAATCCCAATATGCAGAACTATGAATTCAAGAACGGAAATCTCCGTCTGAAAGCAACTCCGGTTTCTTTGAATGAGCAAAAGAGCCCGACTTTTGTTGCTATCCGGCAAGAGCACTTCAATATGGAAGCCGCTACTTCTTTGGAATTAAAAGATGCACAAGCAAATGATGAAGCTGGTATCAGTGTATATATGGAATACCACTCACACTACGATTTGTTCGTCCGTCAGAACAAGGATAAAAACCGTTCGGTTGTCCTTCGCTACAAACTGGGAGAATTGGAACATATCGAAAAGGAGATGCCGCTAAACAGTAAAGGAAACATAGAACTGAATATTAAATCGGACATAAACTTCTATTACTTCGGCTATACAGAAAACGGTATTTATCATGAGCTGGGAAAAATGAATACCCGTTACCTCAGCAGTGAAACAGCTGGAGGATTTACCGGAGTCGTACTCGGACTATATAGTGTATCTGCTTCCACACAATCGAAAGCGTATGCCGACTTCCGATACATGAAATATAAAGGAGAATAAACATGAGAAAACTATACCTGTATATATTAGGAATATTCCTGATTCTTCCTTTTGCCATACAGGCACAAACGGAAAAGAGAATCAAGATAGCTTGTGTAGGCAACAGCATTACCGAAGGATTTCTGTTGAAGAATCCTTCGGAAGAAAGTTATCCGGCTGCCCTTCAGAAATTACTGGGAAACAATTACGAAGTAGGCAACTTTGGCGTGACTGCCCATACATTGAGCCTGAAAGGAGATCTGCCTTATATGAAAACTACACGTTTTCAGGAAGCACTGGATTTTCTGCCCAATATCGTAACCATCAAACTTGGAACCAATGATTCCAAGCCGCAGAACTGGCAGCATCGTGCTACATTCAAGGACGATCTGAACCTGTTGATCGATAAATTCCAGGCACTTGCATCACATCCTCGCATCTACCTTTGTCTGCCTATTCCTTCTAACCGTAAAGAATGGGGCATCAACGACAGTATCATTGTAAACGGAATCATTCCATATATCCGGGAAGTTGCAGCCGAAAGAAGTTTACCCGTGATCGACCTCCATACAGCAATGCTTCCTTATTACCCACAACTCTACGTCGACGGAGTGCATCCCGACAAGTACGGAGCTGCTATTATTGCTGAAACATTGTATAAATGTATTACCGGAGAAGAACCACATCCAACTCCAGGACGCAGTGACCAGACATTGTGGTACGACGAACCTGCTGCACAGTGGGAAGAAACTCTTCCGTTAGGCAACGGCAGACTGGGTATGATGCCCGACGGAGGAATCGGCAAAGAACATATTGTTCTGAATGAAATCAGCATGTGGAGTGGGTCGGAAGCCAATTATCTGAATCCCGACGCTTCCAAAAGCCTGCCCGAAATACGTCGGCTGTTGTTCGAAGGAAAGAACAAAGAAGCACAAGAGCTGATGTACACCAGCTTTGTTCCTAAGAAACCGGAAAAAGGAGGAACGTATGGAGCCTTTCAGATGTTGGGCGATTTATTTTTGGAGCATCAGTACGGAGTACATGAAAAGGATATTCCTGCTGATTACCACCGCTGGCTGGATTTAAGTAAGGGAATCGCATACACAACTTTCTCCCGCGGGAATGTAAATTATGTGCGCGAATACGTCGTTTCACGTGATAAAGATGTTATGCTGATACACCTGAAAGCAAACGTTCCTGGTTCCATCAATTTCAAAATGAATTTGAGCCGTCCGGAAAGAGGAAGCGTACGCAAACTGGCTGAAGGAAAACTGGAACTGTACGGCAGTCTGGACAGTGGTTCCTCGCAAGCGGGGGTCCGTTATGCTGCTATTGCCGGAATAACATGCAAGGGCAAGCAGACAAACCAGTCGACTGACGAACAGTCTATCACTGTACAAAATGCGGACGAAGTATGGATTGTAGTATCGGCAAAGACCTCCTTTCTGGCAGGAGAAATTTATGAAACGGAAGCAGACCGAATACTCAACGATGCATTGAAAAGCAATCTCTGCGAAACTGTATCGGAAGCCATCCTAAGTTACCAGGCTCTGTTCAACCGTGCAGGAATCCGTCTGCCCGAAAATGAAGCCGTTTCACATCTGACTACCGATCAGAGAATTGAAAGATTCCAGCAGCAGGACGATCCTTCGCTGGCAGCTCTTTACTATAATTACGGACGTTATTTGCTGATAAGCAGTACACGTCCGGGAAGCCTGCCTCCCAACTTGCAAGGACTTTGGGCTAACGAGCCGGGAACTCCCTGGAATGGCGACTATCATACGAACATCAATGTACAAATGAACCACTGGCCGGTAGAACAAGCTAATCTATCGGAACTATATCTACCACTGGTTGACTTAGTGAAACGCTTGGTCCCCAGCGGAGAAGAAAGTGCAAAAGCCTTTTACGGTCCGCAAGCAAAAGGCTGGGTACTCCACATGATGACCAATGTATGGAACTATACCGCTCCCGGAGAACACCCGTCATGGGGAGCAACGAATACCGGAGGAGCATGGCTTTGCGCACACTTGTGGGAACATTATCTTTTCAGTGGCGACCGGAACTATCTGGCGGATATTTACCCGATTATGAAAGGAGCTTCAGAGTTTTTCTACTCTACCATGGTACGCGAACCCAAACACGGATTGCTCGTTACAGCTCCCACTTCTTCACCCGAAAATGCTTTTTATCTACCGGGAAAAGACCGTACGCCTATCAGTGTATGCATGGGTCCGACAATGGATATCCAACTGGTACGTGAACTTTACACCAACGTGATAGAAGCTTCACATATTCTACATACAGATACTGCTTATGCTGAAGCTTTGCAAGAGGCTATCGGGTTATTGCCACCTCACCAGATAAGCCAGATAAGCAAGAAAGGATACCTGATGGAATGGCTGGAAGATTACGAAGAAACGGATATTCATCACCGTCATGTATCTCACCTGTATGGTCTGCATCCGGGAAACCAGATTTCAGTTCTTAAAACTCCCGAGCTGGCAGAAGCCTGCCGGAAAACCTTAAACCGACGAGGGGACGAAGGTACAGGATGGAGTCGTGCATGGAAAATCAACTTCTGGGCACGACTAGGCGACGGCAACCGCGCATATAAGCTGTTCCGCAGCCTGCTTTACCCGGCATATACGGCTCAGAACCCCACACAACACGGAAGTGGAACATTCCCTAATCTCTTTTGCTCACACCCACCCTTTCAAATGGATGGCAACTGGGGAGGAACTTCAGGTATCAGCGAAATGCTGTTACAAAGTCAGGATGGCTTCATCCACCTGCTTCCTGCCCTGCCTGATTCCTGGAAAGACGGAAGCTTTTACGGACTAAAAGTAAGAGGAGGCGCCACAGTCGATCTTGTATGGAAAGATGGAAAGCCAGTACAGGCAACCATCACCGGAGGATGGCAGAACAATCTGAAGATGAAATGGCCCAAAGGAGTCAAAAAAGTACTCCTCAACGATACAACCTGTCGCACAGACTCTTTCATCCCGTTCACTGTAAAACAAGGAGAATGTATTACGTTCATATTCGAATAACTGATAAACAAACTATAACAACTAAAAAATAATTGACCATGAAAAACTTCAAGAAACTGGCACTGGCATCTGTGTTATGTACTGGTGTCTGCCTGACAGCAGGAGGACAAAAGCCGGCTCCGGCTATTCCCTCCGATCCGGTTATCGAGGCACATATTCAGGAATGGCTGAAGAAAATGACACTCGAAGAAAAAATCGGCCAGATGTGTGAAATCACCATCGACGTAGTAAGTGACTTCGAAGCTAGCAAGAAAAACGGATTTACACTGAATCCTGCCATGCTCGACACTGTAATTGGTAAATATAAGGTAGGTTCATTGCTGAATGTTCCGCTGAGTGTCGCACAGAAAAAGGAAAAATGGGCTGAAGCAATCAAACAGATTCAGGATTTGTCCATGAAAGAAATCGGCATACCTTGTATCTATGGTGTCGACCAGATTCACGGAACTACCTATACACTCGATGGAACCATGTTCCCGCAAGGCATCAATATGGGAGCAGCTTTCAATCGTGAACTGACAGAAAAGGCAGCAGCCATTTCGGCATACGAAACTAAAGCCGGCTGTATCCCCTGGACCTATGCTCCGGTAGTCGACTTGGGACGCGATCCACGCTGGTCGCGTATGTGGGAGAACTACGGTGAAGACTGTTACGTAAACGCAGAAATGGGTAAGGCTTCTGTCAGAGGTTTTCAGGGAAGTGATCCGAATCATATCGGCGAATATAATGTGGCAGCCTGCATGAAACATTACATGGGATATGGTGTTCCTGTTTCGGGTAAGGACCGTACACCTTCTTCTATCTCACGCAGTGATATGCGCGAAAAGCACTTCGCCCCGTTCCTTGCAGCTATCCGTCAGGGAGCACTGAGTGTAATGGTTAACTCAGGTGTAGACAATGGCGTACCTTTCCATGCTAACCATGAACTGCTGACCGAATGGCTGAAGGAAGATTTGAACTGGGACGGTATGATTGTAACCGACTGGGCAGACATCAACAATCTGTGTACACGCGACCATATTGCAGCAACCAAGAAAGAAGCTGTCAAGATTGCCATCAATGCCGGAATCGACATGTCAATGGTTCCCTACGAAGTAAGCTTCTGCGACTACTTGAAAGAACTGGTACAAGAAGGTGAAGTTCCCATGAGCCGCATCGACGATGCCGTAGCCCGCGTATTACGTCTGAAATACCGTCTAGGACTGTTCGAAAATCCATATTGGGATATCAAGAAATACAACAAATTCGGTTCTGAAGAGTTTGCCCGTGTCGCTTTACAGGCCGCTGAAGAATCAGAAGTGCTGTTGAAGAATGAAGGCAATATCCTGCCACTTGCCAAAGGAACAAAAATCCTGCTTGCCGGTCCAAATGCCAACTCCATGCGCTGCCTGAACGGAGGATGGTCGTACAGCTGGCAAGGACATCTAGCTGACCAATGTGCCGGTGCTTACAACACAATCTACGAATCTCTATGCAACAAGTATGGTAAGGAGAACATCATCTACGAACCGGGCGTGACTTACGCTCCTTACAAAAATGACAACTGGTGGGAAGAAAACCAGCCGGAAATCGAAAAATCAGTTGCCGCAGCCAGTC
>OGND01000355.1_pt1 | contig 33814 bp, 30 predicted proteins | sample 1573381 | NCBI WGS metagenome assembly OGND01 (sample SAMEA2581989, study PRJEB24529) | metagenome | biome: Human gut stool | place: China | collected 2011
AAGAAATCGAGAAAAACTATGGGATGACACGTGTAGCCATCCGTTCACATGTTTATCGCAACAACATCCCCTCGAAGAAAGAGCACGGCCAGATATTCTACTCCAAACTTCACTTCGACCTGTCAAAGCAGACCGCCGAAGATGATTCGTCAGAATACTACACCGTACAGGAAGCTATGAAAAAATACAATCTCACCCGGGATTCAGTTTACGGCATCCTGCAATTCCACGAAATAAAACGGGAGAAGAAAGGCAGGTTCGTGCGCTTTCTGAAGGTGGAATTCGACCACATCATGGGAGCCCGTTAGTGGCTAAATGCGACCGACTGTAATTATCGGAAAATTATTTCCTGCTGATTATGGTCTGTATAAAAGCATTAAGGATTTTCGCAGCAAAAATCAGTTACAACCATTTAATATTCAACATTATGTCAGAATGCAAAACAGTAACACTGAGAACACGTCCATTGAAGAAAGGGATGTTATCTTTCTACCTTGATTATTATCCGGGCTACCGGGATCAGGAAACAATGAAGACCATCCGCCATGAAGGATTGAACATTTACATCTATGCCAATCCCAAGAATCAGCGTGAACGCGACTTCAACGCTGCCATGTCGGAAAAGGCCGAAGCAATCAGGTGCCGACGGTTCGAAGCCATCGTAAATGAACGGTATGATTTCTTCGACAAGCGCAAGTACAAAGCGGACTTTCTGGAGTATTACCGGAAGCAGCTCCGCAAGCACGACCAGAAATGGGGATTTGTCTATCAGCACTTCTACAACTTCGTTCACGGCAAATGCACTTTCGAAGAAATAGATGTGGATCTGTGCAACAAGTTCCGGGAATACCTGCTTAACGCAAAGCAACTCCGGCGTGACGGACAAATTTCAAAGAACTCCGCTTCCGGCTACTGGTCCACTTTCCGGGGATTCCTAAAGATTCTGTTCCGCAACAGGATGATAATGACCAATGTCAATGACTTTCTGGAAAAAATCGAACCAGAAGATGTTGCCAAGGAATACCTGAGTGTAGAAGAACTGTATTGCCTGGCTGAAACTCCGTGCAAGATACCTGTTCTAAAGACTGCTTCCCTCTTTTCGTGCCTGACCAGTTTGCGGCTCAGCGATATACTTTCCCTTTGCTGGGAGGAAATCGTTGACTTTGCTGCCGGAGGAAGATGTGTCCATACCATCACCCAAAAGACCAAGACGGAAGACATCATCCCGATAAGCGATGAAGCCTTGGAACTGATCGGGTACAGTCCCGAGAAAAAAGGTCTTGTGTTCAAAGGCCTGAAGCGGAGCTGGACGCAGCAGCATATGAAGGAATGGATCCGTTCTGCCGGGATCATCAAAAACATCACATTCCATTCATACCGCAGGACATACGCGACCCTTCAGGCCGCAGCCGGTACTGACATCCGTACCATCCAAAGCAACATGGCTCACAAAAGCATCACCACCACCCAACGCTACATGAAAGTTGTGGACAGCAACAAGCGTGAGGCGACCACCAGAATCACATTGACAAGAAAGGGCTGACCTGACTGATTCGTACCTATATTATCGGTTATAGTATGATTTTTCGCTGAAAATCATACTATAACCATATTTTTTCTTAATTCCCTGCTGATTTTCCGTCATTATTTACAACTGTCTGAAACCGGACATCTATTTTTGTCCTATCATAATTTCAAACAATAACAGTTTATGGCAGATAACAACCGAATTTCCATCAAAGGGACAAGCCGGGTCCTTGCGATTACATGTGTCGCCTATACAACAGTGGCAACAATATTGTACGACAATTATCGGATTGACCTGATTGCCTATTCCACTCCGGTCATATTAGGAACCGTAACTGCAATCATGTCATGCGCTGTACTGCAACGCCTGTTCTGTTCACTATTCACCAAGAACTATCTTTCTTTTAGCAGCAAGGAGTTATCACCAATAGGGACTATACATTCCGAGACAAATCCTGATACCCAAGAAGAATTTCCTCGAACTGAAAATACAACCAGTGCGGTCAGCGTTGTAACGCAAAAATCTCCATATCTCGAAAAATATGAAGCCCGCATAGAGGAATTGGAACATGCCAAAAAAGAAAGGCGAACTGCAATAATCAGCACCATACATGATTACACCACATACATAATGGCCGAGTTTTTCACCAAAGAAGAACTTGAAACGCTCCATGAGAACATCGAAGCTTTAGCTTACGGACAACAGGAGCTATACAAACCAATCCGTTCCAGAGAAGATAATCCCATCAAGTCTCCGGCACTAAGGCATTTTGCATGGAATATCGGAGAGAGACTTGATATTCCGCTAATCGACAGGGCAAAATTCATAAAAGAAATAATTTCCACACGAACTGGGAAACGCAACAATTGAATATCTTTCCAAGAATCTCCGGGACTCTGTTACAAGCAAAATCAAGATCGATGTGCCTGAAAACGGAGACTACCGGTTTGACTGCATGAGAAATTTTGCTGACGGGAAAATTAGTTCCTGCTGATTGTAATCTGCATAATATCATCATGTTGGTTTGCAGCATGTTTAATAATCAAATATTGAATTATGCTGAAAGAAAAACTGACATTCAATGATCTGCCGGAAGTGGTGGGCAAACTTTGCGAAAGAATCGAGAGCCTCGAAAGTGTGTTAAAAGGCAGTATTGCAAAACAGGTTCCGGCCAAAGAAAACCTGCATATCCCCATGACCGTGGAGGAAATATGCAGCTATTTAGGAATATCCAAGTCATCCTTCTATTACAAGGCCAAACACGGAGGGATACCTGTCATCAAGCAGGGAAAACATCTGTTCGTATATCGCGACGAACTGGACAAATGGCTGGAGACCGGAAGAAAAAGCCAGGTGCCGCTGAGCATCGAGGAGGAACACGGGCAGATACTTGCCGCGACAAGACGTAAGGCCAAACCAAGAGAACTGTAGGAATATGGAAAAGACGAACAGCAATATTCCTACTCCGGAGGAACTGAAAGCCTACATAGATGAATCGGTCATCAGCGTAACCGGGACATACGACCAGTCCGCTTCCGTGCTGATGGTGGATGATTCCACAATCGGGACTCTGGGAAACTTCAGTGCGTCCATCGGAAAAGCTAAAAGCAAGAAGACCTTCAATGTCTCGGCCATAGCTGCAGCCGCTCTGATAAATGGCACGGTGCTGCATTACCGTGCCTGTTTCCCGGAAGGCAAAAGGAAGATTCTCTACATTGACACGGAACAGGGCAAGAACCATTGCCAAAAAGTTCTCGACAGAATCCTGAGGCTGGCAGGCCTGCCGAAAGATTGTGATGCCGACAACCTGATGATGCTGGCACTCCGGAAATATTCACCCGAAGTGCGGTTGGCAATAACGGAACAGGCAATCGGCATGATACCGGACTTGGGACTGGTCATCATCGACGGCATCCGAGACTTCGTCTATGATATCAATTCTCCCAGTGAGTCCACCGATGTAATATCCAAACTTATGCGGTGGACTGATGACAGGCAGATACACATCCATACCATCCTGCATCAGAACAAGAATGACGAACACGCACGGGGACATGTCGGCAGAGAACTGAACAACAAGGCTGAAACTATCATGCAAATTGAGCCGGACAAGGACGACAAATCCATAAGCGTAGTGGAAGCCCTGCATATCCGTGACCGTGAATTTGAGTCTTTTGCTTTCCGAATAAATGATGAATGCCTGCCCGAAACAGTGGAGTTTTACCAGTCACAGAAACGGCAGGCAGGACGGCCAGTTAAAGAACCGTTTGACCCTTATAAGGAAATCTCGGAAGATATGCACCGTTCCGCTCTAAACGCTGCTTTTGAGGGCGGCAATATCAACGGCTATGACAACTATCTCGAACGGCTGAAAGAGGGCTACGGACGGCAAGGAATAAAACTGGGGCACAACAAAGCCGTAAAGCTCGCAACATTCCTGAGCAACAAACGGATGGTCGTCAAAGAAGGGAAAGAATACAAATTCAACAGAGATTTCTATTACTGAGCCGTTAGCGTTTAACCCCATCGGTGTGACATTTTTCTGTGACATTTCCCGGCTTTACTTTATTGCCGGGGTGTAGATATGGGGAATAAAGCAAAGTGATGGCAGGTTTCATCATACAGGTGCAATCTGCCATGCTTCCTTTGGTATGTACACTGAAATCCGGACAACCCCCGCATCGTATGAGATGTAGTATCAATCCGTGCCGGGCTTGCCCGTCTGCCAGTAATAAACCCTATGGGGGGGGAGCCTAATACCCCACTCGCCTTTCGGCGGCGGGATGAGTGCCACTTAAAACAGCAAGCTGAGCACGGGAAAATGTCTGTCGGGATTGGACAGGATACGGAAGATTATATCTCTCATGTAGCCGACTATGACACCTGCATTTTACGCATAATTCCGCAAAAGAACAGGTCAGGACTTTAATCCAGTTATTATTTCGAGGGACTTCTGCTTTAGGAGCAAAAGTGCATCAAAGATACACTAGTGTCATCTAAACGAAAAATCGTCGCCAAAACATACAAAATTATTCGGCAGAACATTATACATTCCCAAGCCGTGTCTGTTAGATATGATTCTGATTTTGTCTCCCCTTTTTTCGAACATAGTTCACCTGGCTATAGTCAAACTCGCTACGGAACCAAACTGTGAATGTCCAATGCGCATACCACATCTACTTCTACTAAGGTTGGCTCATGTTATGACAGACTTCTATCATGGGTTTTGGTAAACAAGGTTTCTGCGACTGGATAATCCCTGCAATAAATGCATTTTGAGAACCCGGCAAACACTGAAGCGACATCTGGCAGAGTTAGTTAATGCATCTGCACAATATGTTCAAATCAACAATGTTTGAAATTCATCCCAGTACTTTGCTAAAACTGGCAGCAGCGTATTAGGAACAGATGAAAAGTCTGATTAAATCTGGTAAATTTTATATTTTTAAGACTTTGCCTGAAGTATTTTCATTACCGTTTTCTCATTCACCGTATCCGCTGTAGAAATACGATGCGGACACAATCCAAACTTCGTAAGTATTCGGTCTTTGAGGGCATCACGCGATTGCTGGGATTCGCTTTCTTTATGGAAATGCCAACCGTCAACTTCTATTGCTTGAAGCGGACGCTTGGTGAGAGAGTTGTAAATCAAGAAGTCTACGTGTGAGAAAGGACTTTCGGCAAAAGTTTTTTCCTGTTCATCCAACACGCCCCAGTCTGCAATTAATCTTGACAGGGGATAGTGGCACAAAACTTCTGTGTTTGCCAATTCCAAATGAGCTATACCTTTGAGCAACATATTATACACAAGATGTTCAGACAGGTATCCGGATGCAACCGGATGAGCCTGCTCGTATGCCAAACGTTCTGCCGTATATTGCTTGTACAACAAATCAAAAACAGAATGGAGCTTGCTCTCCTTCACTTCAAAATTGTTGTACTGGATGTAGGCAATGAGTTGGGCTATGTTTGTGTCCAGCGGCATATCGTTGCCATTGGTCACTATGCACAAATGGGTTTTGGCTCGTGAGATGGCCACATTGAGCAGGTTGGGGTCATCGGAGAACTCTGTCGGAGCGTTATCAACCATGCTCATGATGATTGTGTCACACTCACGTCCCTGATACTTATGCACCGTGCTGGCAATGTCTGACCCAATGACTTTATTGATTTCCTCTGCTTGTGAGCGATAAGGAGTGATGATGCCCACAGTGCCCATATCCGCATATTCTGGCATCACTTCTTGGGTTATCACGTCAATCTCACGCTGGTTGAAATGCCCACGGGCATGATTCCCTTTGATTGTCCGCACCACCTGTAACACCTTGTCCTCGCCTTTGTCTGTCGTCATGGACACCAGTTCACCGTCATAGAATTTTTGATTGCAGAACTCGATTATTTTCGGATGGCAACGATAATGCTCACGGAGCAGCGTAACCGGCGCGTCCTTGAACACCTCCACACAAGATTGCAAGAAACTGTGTGTGGCGGCATTGTACTTGTCATCCACGTTGTATGTAGACAGGATAGCGTTCAATGCCTGAGCTTCTTCCCTGCTGACCACGTTAGGAAGCTGTTTGTCATCACCCACGATTACGGCATTCATGGCACAAGACAACGCCAACGCACCTGTCTTTATGTCCACCTGTGATGCCTCGTCCATAATCACATAGTCAAAAACCATATCCTTGCTGATGCAACTTTTGGCGGAATAGGTAGTGCTGAGCACGACCGGATATTCTTTCAAAAACTCCTCGGTTTTCGGCTTAATGTCTTTGGTGGTGAATCGTATCCTCTCTGAGGCTCGATAGCGTTTTGTCATCTTACTTTTCAACACCAAGAGAGATGCGGAACGCAATTCTGCCGTACACCGTTTGATGTCGATGGATTGCAGCGTTGTGGCAATAGCATCCAACTCTTGCTCTATTTCAGTCTTACGGGAAAAATAATAGGCAGATTCCAAGCCCGTAACCACATCCGACGGCTTGCCTCCGAGAAACGAGAATATCCTCATACCCAATAAAAAAGTCCACTTCAGCCGAAACCAGATGTCAGCTTTGGGGCTGTTCTCTATCTTCAGTTGATAAAGATTGAGCAGTTTCATCAGTTTGGAAGAACGTTTGTCGTTCAGCCACTCATTGTCGGAAGATTCCAGTTGAAGCATGTCATTATACTTCGTTTCTTTCAGCAATGCGTCGTATTCTGCCTTCAACTGGGCTTGGCGTGTCTGGGCATCAAATCCTTGGGTCACGGTATGAAGCGAGTTTTGTGCTTGTTGTCTAGCAGGCTCTTCTTTTATCGCCCAACCGCTCATATCCGGATAATCGGGTTGATTGGCGATGAAAGCCTCTTTGTTCTGCACACTGCCCAGTTTCGCCACGATAAAGTCAAGACTTTCCCCTGCAAGTTTTTCCGCCACATTCTCAACGGCTGAATTATTGTTCGACACCACCAACACAGTTTTGTCTGCCAGCAACAGATTGGCAATGATGTTCAGAATGGTCTGTGTCTTGCCTGTACCCGGAGGACCTTGGATGATGCTTGTCTGATGCATCAATGCAGCTTCCACGGCAGCCTTTTGGCTTGCATTGCAACCGAAAGGAAAAAATACCTGTTTAGGCTCACGATAGACTGCCAACTTCGTCTTGTCGCCAAGATATTGTGCCAAAGGCACGTTGCCGCGCTTCAAGTCCACCAAGTCATACTGTTTGGACAAAATATTCTCGTCATCTTCGGTGGTCAGACCCGTTTCTGCGGCCAATTTCCGCAGATAATCCCAGGTGGAACCTCCATTTTTATCAAGTGGTGTACGGGTTACATACACATCATTTTCGTCAAAGTTTTCAGAATAACCGTTGGCATAAGTCACTCGGTAAAAAGTATGCCGGCCATCGGTGAAGCGAAGCAACTCGCTTACATCTGTTATATGCTTATTCCTGACATACAGTCCCTTTTCACCCATATCTATCGCTTCCGGATGCGTGAGATAAAGCAGTCTGGAGTGATTATAATTAAACACACGGGGCGAGGACAAGAACCGCACCGTCCAAAGGCCGTTTTTGTTCTCGCTTATCGAAGCGACTTGTTCGGTGATGAACATTCGCTTGTCATCGCGTCGCTCCAAATCTACAATCATACACTGCTTTGCGTCCATACTATCACGGATTTATTTGTTGCCAACTGCGCCAAAATCGGCCAGCATACCTGAACCTAATCCTTTAATATGACCTTTATACCAAGATGCAAGACCTCGGAAACTTTTTCTAAGAAAGCCTTTTTCATTGGATTGTTGCTGTGAGTTATTAGCAGCCATCCTCCACCCAAATCCCGCTGGCTTCGGCCATATTTGGCATCCCTTCGATTTGAAATCACTGGAACTTTACAAAACTTCAAGTTATACTCTTCTACCACTTGGCGCACTTTTGCAACCCCGATTTTCTGCACGACCGCAACCAGCGTTTCTGCGGCAGTCTTTTCAGAGATGACAGTTCCATCCGGAAATTCCACAGACAGATCTCTTGCCGGACCTCGCTCTATCTTTCCCTCTGAACTTGAGAGGTGATTCCGATGAGTTACCTCCGGATCAAGCACCATTTCCTTGGCATCGGTTAATTCCGCTGCAAAATTACGCTTACGGCTCAAATGAACGCTCAATGGTTGTCCGGGCACATAATCCACTACCAACACCAACTCCCGCTTTACGGGCTGCAATGCTGGCTCAATGGTCTTGCTCAACACCGGAAGAATTTCTTTCTTGATGATGTTTTCTTCCAATTCATTGGCCTTCTTTTCAAGGTTCTCATCTACTGGAAGCCCTTCTTTGCGAAGGGTTTCCATGGCTTCGTATAGTTTGCTTAATCTGGACATATTTAAATTATTAACATAGTGTATAATCTTTATGAGTACTAATCTCATTCACTCTCTATTTCCTTATATATTTTGTATTCAAATTCTAACAAATGGTTTATGTCTTCATCTCTTCTCACCACTCTTGTAACTCTAAGTGCAGCAAATTTATGATTGCGATTCTCCAACAGCACAATTTCCCCAACGTTAACAGACTTAGCCCGTGAACTAAAATCAAAATTAATAAACTCGTTAGGAGACGGAAATTCAGTATAATTAGGATTATATCCCAATCTATATATGTAATCTCTATAACAATGAATAGAATTATGCCCACATTCACTCCAATGAGTAACAAATATATAATCACCTTCCCCTATAGTATATGAACCACTATTCCTCTTATAGTCAAAGGATGCTTTCCCTTCAAAAACAGGGTTTTGGAATTCTATTTGTTCTATACTAAGTTTTGTTGTAATCTGGTCTGATATTATTGATGAAATAAACGGATTACTCCCAAGTGGCGGCTTTTTCTTTATATCCTCATCATAAATACGTTCTAGAAGTTCTTGATAGTTATCATAATACTGACCATTATCAAAATCTACATACTTTAATCCTGAAAGAAATGTTGGAAGTTTACGTACTTGGAAATTTCTTTTGATTACTGGAATAATAAATCGTTTATCATCATTATCCATCATTTCTGCTGCTAAGATTCGTTTTTCATATCCGGCCCCTCCTATTCCGCCATTAGCTTTCTCTATATATTTGTCACTACACACGCACAATACAAAATGAGATGTTGTAAGCCCTTGCTCCATAAAGAATGACAAATCGTTACCTAACCTAGCATCCCATTGATCCAGTATTGCATCAATTCCATGATGCCGTAAATCAGATGCGAGTTTTAACACCCAATTTTTATGTTCTTCATTATCCCATGCATAGGATATAAATGCTTTCTTAATCTCTGATTCCATGTTTAGTAATTATTCGATTATAATTGATATCATCCAAGATTGCTAATCTCAAAATTTTAAGACATAACTATTTTATTAAATTACTTATATCATAATCAAACTCTTGTAATTTCAGCGCACTATCAATGACGAAGTCAATACAAAATCGACAATCACTCGCTCGCAAATTGAATCTGCTTTCATAGTAGTCTTTTGGCATTGAACGATATTCACGACCACCATTGCCCCAATAAACATTTGTTTCTGGAGTAATGTATTCAAAAAAGGCATATTTTCGGTAATCAATACCAAGAGCAGTAATTTTCAATATCTCACGTATCCGATTAGTTGTTTCCGTAACATCACGAAACCATCGTTCGCCAAATTTTTCATCATGTCCAATAAGTTTTTGATACTCGCTACCTATTTTTCTGCCTACATCAGTTATGCTATTTATATGATACTTTCCTCTTTTACTATCTTCATAAGATGATAACAATTCCATAAATGCTATTTTAGCATTCACCATACAATTGTAGAGATCATTTTTTACAAGATATTCTTCTGCCGCATCAATGTATGTTTTTACTTCGTTATATGAAATTAAAGATGATACAGATACTGATGAAAAATCCAGCCCAAATTGTATTTTCGTATTCTGACTTAAAAAATCAGCCATAGTTATACGACTTATTTCAACATCACTCTTAGAAGGGAATAATCCTTTATGTTTTATGTTAACACGCCTTTCCTTAAGAATGCGCATTGATTCCTTAAGTGTTAATTCTGGAATTTTGTTCCAGTAATCCATAAATACATTTTCTCCTTTCATTCCTTTATTTTCCGCAACCAAAAGAAGAAACATCTCCGCACAATCATGAAATGACAGAATCGAAAAGCCTGCAACCATATCAACTTGCATTGACTGTTGCGCGCCGAGATTGTACAAGTACTTAATAATTGCCAATCTCCTGATAATTATTTCTTTATCAAGATTACTCATATATTTATGATTCGTATTGTTCCCGTGTTATAGATGTTTGAGGATCGACTATTAACACTTCATCGTAAGTAAGATTATAAAGATGATAAATTAACAAGTCAATTTGTTGTTCTAATGCAGTTATGTCTGTGTCCACTGCTAAACGTTTAGCATTGAATATAGAACTGACTAAATTATCTATTTCCAAAAAATTTATATTCACTGGTACACACATACATGAGAGATAAGGTGCTGTAAATGGCAAATAATTACCAGACATTCTCAATCCCTCGAAATAGCACTCATATATATAATTAAATAATTTACTATGTATCCATCCCATTAACTTTAAAGGACTAACTTTTATGCTATGCAGACAATTGGTATTGATTGATGCATATTCACCTTTCTCGTCAAAAAAGCCTTCAAGACGGAGTGACATTTTTGCAATTATAATTTTGGGACTATTATAAAGATTATATCGATTTATCCCTAATATTTTTGCATTATTGGGTAGCATTGGGTATAAATACTGTTCTCCTTTGTCAGTCAAAGTGCGAGCTCCCCAAAAGTTACAATACGGATCTATCGTTCCTGTATTGATAAGTTTGAGTCCTATTTTTTCATCATTATATAATGAATTGTGAAACTCGTCTGCTTCAGAAGCAGTAGATGTTGCATTGATCTTACAAACATCTAAAATTGATTTACTTTTAAGAAGAATTTTTTTGGTTAATTTATACTTGGTGCTAAGTATGAACCCCCAATTGTTTTCTGGTAATTCAGATAGTTGCGAAGAATTGAATTTATGCTCAATTTTATATTTGTCAATAGCTATAAACTCATAAGTTTTAGTATCAGAAGATTTGCGAATAATACTAACAACTGGATATGTATCAGCATCAAAAACACTATCCCTTGAAACGTCTAACACAGTTGTTATTTTTGCATTAGTCATCAAGTAAGCACGTAATGTTTTGCCGTAATTGGCTGAAAGATATTTGTTAGGAGTTATAAAAGATAATGTACCACCATCACATAATAAGTTTAGGCCTTTTTCAAAGAAATAAACATACATATCTACCGTACCTTTTGAAGTTTGGAAAAGACTTTTTAAGTACTTGTAATTTGTATTACCGAGCGATTTTTTCAAATCTATAGCACTTATATACGGCGGATTACCAATCACAATATCGAATCCCTCTTTTACGTTAAACATCCATTCAGGATCGAAATATGGTGAAGAGGCATTTTGGTTGAACATGTCCCAAGCAGCCAATTGCTGAGCTTCAGCATTACCCACAGCACCACAATCTTCCAACATATTAGCTATTTTCAGACGCAAATCGTTTACAATCTGCCGATATTTACGCTTGGTGCGTACAGTCTTTGCCCCGAAGATTTTGTGCTTGGCAATCTTCAATTCACTTTCTTTTGCCTTTATCTCCGCACTATCAAACAAAGATGCATCTTTCTTATCCAATCCTATCAATGTATTGGCTGCCACAAATTTCGCTTCAAGGTTCGGGAGCGGACGAATGCCAAAGTTTTCAACAGGATTATCATTGGATTTCTGGTCAACGACCAATGAAATAAAGAAGCGCAACTTACTAATCTGAATGGCGATAGGCTGTATATCGACACCGTAAATGCAATTTTCAATCAAATAGAGTTTACGGGCATAATCTGGGCGGTTGACACTTTCATCAAAACTATGCTCGATGTCCGCAATGATTTCCCGGCGTTCATCAGAAGATGCCGTGCGATAGGCATCCGATGTTTCATCAATAGCCTTATTGAGCATCATCTCCTTCCATTGCGTATTATCGGGGTCAATACGGCTAAGAATATGCACCATCTGTTGCAGCATACCCATAGGGAAAGCTCCAGAACCACAGGCCGGGTCAAGAACTTTGCAGTTATAGAGCGATTGCATGATTTGTTTTCGCTGCTCTTCGGTAAAGTTAACAACCTCGTCTGTATATTGCATCAATTGACGGTATTGAGTTTCAAGGTCATCACCCACGGTGCGTTTGAGGTGAGCAATCAGACTTTCGTCCACCATATATTGCACAATCTCCCGAGGGGTATAGAACGAGCCGGTCTGTTTTCTGGCTGTAGTCTGCGTCTCTGGATTGTAGGATGCAAGCAGGTTTTCGAACACTTTGCCCAACAATTCCGGGTCAAGTGATACCTCCTTGTCGAATGGTGTATTTTCCTCTACGGTAAAATTGTAACGTTTCAGTATATCAATTATTCCTCGGGCTGAAACTTTCTTCTTTTTCTTGTCTCCGTACCATTCCGACAGGTCTATATTCTTGCCGACCTCCTCGCCAAAGAAAAGATAATCAGGAACTATCAACGCTTTCTTCACTGCTTCTCGGTCACTAAAGCCATCATAATACAAATCCTTGTCTTTCTCATCCAAACAATCGAACAGTCCTCCGTTCAAGAACGGAACCGTCTTGTTCGCCAAATCGACAAACAACTGCGGGTTCTTAAAATAGTACTCATAGCGCATCAGCTTGTTGTTATCATAATCCCCACGGCCTTTTCTGAAATGCCTCTCTGAAAGCTCTTTACTTCCTTCCGGCGTAATAGGACTATTGAGCATGGCAAAGAAGAGATTCTGTAAGATGGCTTTGTAATACTTGCTTTCATCGGATTTATAAAACAAATCAACTTTTGCATGCGGATTAAAGCTCGCTATCAGATTGTCTGCAATATATTTTTCGTCAAAAAACTCGTCAGGCACAAGGTGGCGTTGCTTCAGGAACCAAACAAAAATCAAGCGGGTAATCAGGCGGATGGCACTCTCATTGTTAAACTTATCATCATCCGTCTTGTCGTTAAGGTCATTGGGAAAACGTATGATTTTAATGGCCCAAGCATACCAATCGTCAACTCCTGATAGAATTCCTTTGTAAGCACCTCGACAGAGAAACGACTGCGCAAATCTTCTGCATTGACAACACGGCCTTTTTCATTCAGGTACTTGTTGGGGGTGTAATAGGCAATGCCTTTCCCGAGGAAATAACTATACCGGCGTGGGTTGCTATAATTCCGTGTGATACGAGCCGAGTCATCTTTCACTTCGAGCGTAATCTCAATAAGCGAAAAGCGATAGTTATCGTTATTATCTTCAGGAACAAAGATTACCAAGGCCCTGTCTTCCATTTCGTCGGCCAACATGCGGAACGCTTCTTTTGAAAGCGAAATACGGGCATCATTCTTTGAATTGTGTTTTACCTCGTACACCACCAGGTCAAGAGTATCTGACGAACCCAATTTTATAGCTTGGGTAGTATATTTCATTTTGGTTCTAAACTCCACGGGAGTTGTAGATGGCATAAAATCCTCAGGTAAAAAACTGTTTTGTAGAAAGTTGACAAACTCCTGTCGATTATATATTCTGTTAAATTCCATTTTGAGTCTTTTTTTATTGTAATTCTTCACTTAAAATCAATGTCTCTTCACCTTCATCCACCTTGTTTTGGCTATTAATCATACGTGCCAAGTATTCAGCGGAGATTCTCAACGGCAATTTTGCGGCATCTTTGGGAACTAATTGATTGATAAATCTTATCTCATATCCCGACAATGCATCAGCCTTAATGACCTGAACCAAATCAGACAAATAATCCTTAGGCAGTAACTGATTTTTCATCAAGACTTTTACTTTGGCCAAGGCATTTATCAACTCTTTCTCATTTCGCTCTGTTACATCGCTGCTGAATAAAGAGGCTTTCACCTTTTGATACACAGCATCGAAATCACGAGTGAAATCAACAGGTTGTTCACTTTTATCTGCATCAAAAAGCGAAATCGCCTCTTCGGCTGGAATCATTACCGGACTATTTATCGTATCTCCTATCTTAAATACAAAATCGTCTCCTTTACGCCCGAACATCAATACTCCTTTTCTTGGCTTCTTCATATTACGTGCAGTCCTTGCACGATGTGGAAGCTCCATAGCCTGGTCATACGCATCGGTACCTTTCAGGCTGTTTAGCAATTTACGATAAGGAGTATCCCACGATGCTTCCTCACTACGGGCGAATTCCTTACGGTAACGTTCCTTAAAATAGGCTTGCAAATCTTCTTCCTTGGTAAGAGCCTTTGTATCCTCTCCCATAATGGCGTGAATCATGGCCATCTTAAGCGTAGAAATTTCCTTTGTCTTAGTCTCGGCTTCACCTACGTCTGTCGGAAAATAATTATAAATGTATAGTTTATCAAACACCTTTTTGTTGATACGATTAATACGACCTATACGCTGAATGACACGAGTCGGGTTATAAGGTATATCGTAATTGAAAATCGCTCCGGCACGATGCAAGTTATATCCCTCGGATATGGCATCTGTCGCCACCAATATGTGATAATCGTTCCGTTGCAAGATGGGTTTTAGTCCCGCATCGAAATTGGCGCGAATACAGTCTTTATTGGCCGAGGTGGCATCCGCCGAAGTATATTTCATCACAGGAAGTCCGGCATTCGCAAGAGCTTCGCCCAGGTAATTCACCGTATCAGCAAATTCTGAGAATACAACCAACTTTCTGTTCGGCTCATTCTTCATCTGTTTGCGAACAATGTCAATAAACGAATCCAGCTTAGGGTCAGATTTCACCATATTGTCTTTGCCAAACCACTGCACACGCAAATTCTTCAACAACTGGATATCAGCCTCAACATCGGTCACGAAATCATCCTTCACATATTTCATGTCTATCTCAAAGAATCCTCGATCTTCATATTTCTCGAAAAGTTCCTCAATCTCTTCCGTTCCATCCCCACCCGACTCATAAAAAGCCTCGACATCCGGCAGATTTCCTTTCTTAAATACCGGAATCTTATGACGCTTCTCTATCCAACGAAGCAAATGCTCTGAGGATTGGATCATATATCCCAATGATGCCTGAAATGCCGCAACCGAACTCTCAAAACGAGCGACCAATAAATGGCGCATGAAGCTCGATATGTTTGTCTGTCGGCCAAGCAGAAGATTGAACTTGACACCGGTCTTATCTTCAAGTTCCTTTGCCAATTTGTCTTTCAGTTCTTCGCGTATATAAAGGACAGGTGAATAGCGGGCTGCCTTAAAACGATAAACCGAGTCACTGCCTCCTTCTGATTTACTAATTCTGTCAAGAGTAGAAAGGTACAACTCTTTCAGCCCACTCAAATCATATTCCAATTCTTCTGGATCATCCGGTAATACCAACTGAATATTCTGTTGCTTTAAATCATTGGCATATTCCGGTATATCCTGCAAATCCAACCGCGAACGACGTATGACCAAAGGACTTATAATTGAGCGGATTTTTTTTGCTATGTCATCAACCTCTGCCTTAATCTCATCATCGGTTATCTTTTCAGCCTTTTGTTTCTCACGCAAAGTCTTATACCTGCTCATTAAATCCTTAAATGATGCCCCTAGATTTTCAACGGTTTTAAGCGTAGAACAAGACGGTATCTGGAACAACTTGATCATCGCATAAATGTCCGCCGGTTGATTGTTAAAAGGGGTAGCCGTAAGCAATAACACTTTATTTCCTGAACAAAGATTATGTAACAAGGCATAATCCTGTGTATATTCGTTGCGGAAACGATGAGCCTCGTCTATAATTATCAGGAACTGTTCCCCCTCTTTGGACAACTCTTGATAATATAAAACTGCATCCTCAATTTTCCCCGCACTGAAAACGGTAGCGGTAAATCCGAATTCATCACGATAACCTTCCCACTGCTTATACAAATGCGGAGGACACACAATTATAGTCCGTAATCTCAAATTACGTGCAATGGTAGAAGCTATCACACTTTTGCCTAATCCGACGACATCGGCTATGATAGCTCCATTGTGATTATTCAACGCATTCAGAGCCATTTGTACGGCATCAGTCTGATACCTTAAATTTGAATACTTCCCTTCGGTTATATCATACGGAGTCAATATATTATTGGATGTAGGGATATTGAAGTATTCTTTAAGGACTCTGATATACATTAGATAAGGTGAGTAAATTTTATCGTACCAGATACGAGTCATCACTTTATTATTCCAATCATCCAGAATGTCCTTGCTCACAATCACTACAGAAGTCTCCCACAGCTCATCGAAGAGTCTTTTACCCTCGTCATAATCTTGTTTGTCATTGAAGCGGGCATTCAACTCCAGGCGTCCTTTCAACCCTTGATAGGACAGATTACTTGATCCTGTAATTAAGACACCTGGTAACTCTCCACCCTCATTCACTAAATCGTTATAGGCGAACAAATACATCTTAGAGTGACAAGGTTCAAGTGTTTTACGTATTTCAAGTGTGCCATCCAGAACTTTCCCATAAAACATTTTGAATTGTTCTTGTTTTTCAGCCGTATCCAAAAAATCAGACTCATTAATCAATTTTACAAGCTGTTCATAATATTCTTCTTTTACAGCACCCCGCGAGATTAATCTTTTTCGAATAGCCTCAACCTCACAAATATGACCGGATATTTGTAAATCGACATCCAATCCTACCAATATCCTTATTTGTTTGTTCTTCAGATTATCCGATAACTGTACATAACCGGAAAAATAGAAATAGCCAACCAATATATCAACCGCATTTGTCTTAGGCAATATGCCATTGATGATGTCTGATAAGAATTTTTCTTTATTTGTAATAAAACTGCTGCTCATAATGTCATGATATAAGGTTATTTCAACGCATCCAAATATGCCAGACCTTTTTCAGTCAATACATACCCCCCTGTCTTTAGCGAGCCTTGGTACTCTATTAAACGCAAAGGATCAGAAGACAGTTGTTTTATGATACGCTCTAATGTTGCCTTTGAAATATCCATCAGTTCCAATAATGCTTTTCTCTTTATATACGGAGACTTGGAGATTTCCAATAAAACAGACAAAGCATTTTTATTTATAGCCTCATTTATAGCCTCATTTATAGCCTCATTTAATGGCTCATTTAATGGCTCGCTCGCATTTTCAAACCCCTCCCTGCAAGGAATCTCAATCAAAAAATAGGTTCTGTCCTCATCCGTTTCAATCCTAGCAGGCTCTGAACCGTTCCTTCGTAACTCATCCTGTATCGTAGGAATACCTGTTGCACGACCTTCTGACAACTGAAGTTCTTTCAGGTAGTCACCCAAACGACGGTTGCGGTAGCGGCGTGACTTCAGATGTTCGGCTTTATGAATGGCATCCAGACTGATTGAACGGTCCGGTCCTGCATAACTGAGGATGGAAATCTTTTTCGGTTCGATGGTTATCTCTACCGGTTCTCGCTCCTGATAATCTCTATGATAAAGTGCATTAACAACCGCTTCCTCAATGGCCTGATAAGGGTAGTTGAAGAATGTGATTGATTCCGCCTTGTCTTTAGGTTTGATAATTCGCTTTTTGATTACATTCGTCCGGATATAGTCCAAAGTCTGTTTGATCATTTCCGGAACAGGCCCTACTATCTTGGGAACTTCTATCATGTTGTTTGGATTCTCAATGCACCCTTCCGGGAATATGACAATGTCCACCTGTGTTGTAGGAAAGAATTTCGCCGGATTCTTGCTGAACATCATCGCCGCCACATTTTTAAGTGTTTGATGCTCGGTCGGCCCAGTCAACAAGTCCATCTGACCCAATATTTCTACAAATGGTTTGCTTTCAAAGTCATTTGCCAAACGACTGCCTACTGTCTGAAGATAATCCAATACCAACGCCGGAGAGATATCCGAAATCTCAATCCGCTCATTTCCTCTTTCATCAAAAGGCGTTCTATTAGCCATCTCCCTGAGTTCGTCAAGCACCTCGCCTTTTGCCTCAATGGTACTTGTTCCGCTGCGGATATACCATTTGCTTGGAGATTGTTTTGCCGTAACTCGCTCTCTTACATTATACGGGCGGTTAACCCCGGCAGGAGCCCATATCACAAGAACACTCTTCCCATCAACTTCTTGCACATCAATACGAGGCATATAGTAAGGTTCTATCTTGTTATTGTACCCAACCATGTCCTTCTGTATATCGTTCAATGCCTCAATAGGCACACCTGTAACCGGTCTTTTGGCAATTCCTGTCCGTTCCTCTTCCTCTATCCCCACCACGATATATCCACCGCCAATGTTGTCAAAATCATTGGCAAAAGCACAGATTGTCCGATAGATTTTATCAGGATTCCATCCTTTCTTAAACTCAATGCGGTTGGATTCTATCTTGCGCTTGTTAAGCAAGTCTTCTATGTTAATTGGTATTGCCATGCTATTGGAGATAGGTTGAATTATTTTTCTTTTCTACATAAAGCAACTCCCTCACATCCACATTCAGGACTTCAGCGATGCGAAACAATGTTTCGAGATCTGGCTGCGATGTGTTTGTACACCAACGAGACACAGAACAGGTATTTTTACCAATCTGCTCGGACAGCCATTTTGCCGTCCTGTTTTGTTCAACAAGTACTACCTTTATTCTATTTAGTTGCTTCATACAGAAAAGACTTATAGTTTGATGCAAATGTACAAAATTTGATTGCAAAAGCACATATAAATGCAGGAGTTTTTTCCGAAGTATTTTGATTTATAACACAACAGCTAAATTTTGAAGATTAAAGTATGTTGAATATGTTTTTCTACGCAAAATATTGCTTTTTATATGACCGTGATTTTTAGCGAAAGCTCGTTAGGATAACAAAGAGGATTACACTTTCCACCAAATCTTTTTCGCCATTTTGTCAATATCCACCGAATTTTCCACTCGCAGACTGATATTTGAGTGATGTTTCATGAAAAGCGATATGAGAATAGAATTTATTTGCTAATTTTGCATCGGTTTAGAGACAATACAAACACGAACAATGCGTAGATACAGAATGGACATATTATCGATAGCAACAGCAATTCAGAGCAATAAACGCACTGAATCTGTGTCGTGTGTCCATGTTTCACGCATTGAACCTCGTATTACAAATACTTTCCAACGAACATAACAAGTACAATATTGTACTTTGAATGAGAATATAAGCCGAATAGTTGGAGAGTCTTTATAAACTTTCCAACTATTTTGTTTTATGCCCATTTGTGACAGTCGCCTTTGTGATACTCTTCTGTCATTTCCGTCTGATGGGCTATTGGCAACCAAATTATTAACATGCAGTGATGCACATAAATTGAGAGAAATGAATTTTAAATTTGATGGCAACAAGGTGTTCTTTACATCTGACACCCATTTTTATCATGGGAATATCATCCGTTTCTGTAACAGACCATTCAAGGATGTAGATATGATGAATGAAACCATTATATCCAACTGGAATAATACAGTCGGACAAGATGATATTGTTTTTCACTTGGGAGATTTTTGTCTTGGAGGTTCTGCAGAGTGGACAAAAATGCTTGACCGATTGAATGGCAGGATATATCTGATTATGGGCAACCACGATTTGAAGAATATACGCCAAGGTTACATTGACAAGTTTGAGCATGTTGCAATGCAGACGCATATAGAGGTAGGCAAACAGAAGATTTATTTGAACCATTACCCTTTTCTATGCTTTGATGGTGGATATAAAGATGTGTGGCAACTGTTCGGACATGTTCACACGAGAAAGAACAATACGGGAATTAATGCAGCCCGGCTTCAATACCTCTACCCGACACAGTACGATGTCGGGGTTGACAACAATAACTTTACACCGGTATCATTTGAACAAGTCAAGAGAATAATAACCAAACAAATTGAGAAAGGAGGACAGTAGAATGAAGATACAATATATGAGCGACCTACATTTGGAATTCTGTGATAACAGCAGGTGGATGAAACATAATGAATTGCCGGTAACAGGCGATATTTTGGTACTTGCCGGAGATATATTCTATTTGAAAAACAAGATTGCACCTCTAAGTAATTTCTGGAAATGGGCTTCAGCGAATTATCGTCAGGTGCTCATTGTACCCGGGAACCATGAGTATTACAATTATTGTGATGTAATGGATAATGGATTGCAATGGAATTGGATGTTCAAGAACAATATAGGATATTATCAAAATCAGGTAGTGAGGATTGATGGCACCGACTTTATCATGAGTACTTTATGGTCTCAAATTTCTCCTTCCGACGAATATTTTGTATGGAAGGGTATGAATGATTTCCGGCAGATAATGTATAATGGCAAACTGCTCCAAACAGAGGAGTTTAACCAAATGCATAACTTTTGTTTGGATTTCATAAAGCGAAGTCTGGCAGAAAGCACAGCAGAACACATTGTAGTGGTAACACATCATCTTCCCACATTGGAGGTTGTTGCTCCTCACCATAGAGGTTCTGTGCTGAACAGTGCATTTGCTACTGATTTGAGCAAACTCATAGCAGGCAGTCGTATTGATGCGTGGATTTACGGGCATTCACACACAAATATTGATGCTGAAATTAACGGGACAAAAGTCATTTGCAATCAGATGGGATATGTATTTGACAACGAACATATCAGCAATGGTTTTGATCCGGGCAAGTGCTTAATCTTGTGACAAGCAGATTCATCTAACACGCTCTAAGGCCTCAATGTATCATATAGTTAATAGAAAAGCACCTATTTCAATATTATATGATACGTTGGGGCTTAATATTTTCAGTTAGTCACACGAAAAAAAATCTTGCTTGTCAAAGGAAAGTTACCTTTACTTTATCCCTGTACTCATATATACGCCTAATAAAGTAAAGTCAGAACAAAGGGAAGAAAAGAGATGGCTTCGCCAAGCAGACCAACCGATTTACCTAAGTCCACACACGACACAACCTATTTTTCTTTTGGCTGCAAAAATATTCGTGACTGCATCTTGTTTTTAGTTGACTTCAGTTGGTGAAATTACCACTTATTTCGTATCTTCGCACCAGATAGAAAACAGGTGGACTTCGGACGGGGAAACGGCAGTTTTCCCGTTGGTTCCGATTCAAGAGAAAAGAATGGCAAAAAGGGCGGTTTTGGGCCTGAAAAACAAGTGAAAAATGGCTTTTCTACCGTTTAAACGCCAATTCTTTTGTTTTCAAGCAGTTCGATATGCTGCATCGGCAAGTAAGTGGTGATTACCAACGATTAGCATATATCATCAATGATTATCAAGGCGTTCATTTTGAGCGCCTTTCTTTTTAGCCTTATAAGCGATAGTTATCGTTTATAGGGCTTTTTCAGCTCATTTTTGTACCGCATTTGTTGCTCGCTTGTTACTCTCCGATTTTAGGTCGGAAAGGTCGTGGATACACTGGTACGTCATGGTACGTGGTGGTACGCGATGAAACAGATTTGGCGAAATAAACGGATAAATAAAATGAGTAGTAGAATCGACATTCAGAAAAGATGTAAGTGGTGCAACGCTGTTTTCACAGCTCACAAGACTACCACAGAGTATTGTTCACACAGATGCGCCAACCTTGCCTACAAAGACAGGGTTAGGAAACAGCGTATCGAAAGTCTGCAACATGAACTTGGGAAAAGCATCAAGACTCCTCCAAACTTAAACAAAGAGTATCTTACCCCATCAGAAGTAGCCGAACTATTAAATGTCGGACGTACTTCCATATATCGCTATATCCGCAATGGAGTAATCAAGGTAATCCGATTTGAAAGGAAAACACTTATTCGCAGAGCTGACATAGAAGATATGACAGACTTTGTTGTTCAAAAAACAGAGAACAAACAATCCAAAGAAAAAGCCCCTATCACCGACTTCTACACTACTGCCGAAATCAAAGAGAAGTATCATGTAAATGAGTCATGGATATTTGTGGTAGCCAAGAAGAACAACATTCCTCGGACTTTCAATCGTGGCAAGACCTACTGGAGCAAGAAACACATGGACGCTTACTTTGCCAAGAAAGCCCCGAATCCCGACATTACCGAATGGTATAGCACACAAGAAATGCAGGAGAAATTCGGCATGACCTTATCTGCCATCTACACTTTCGTTTCCAAGAATGCCATTCCGAAGAAGAAAGAAGGTATCATGGTGTACTATTCCAAGAAACACGTGGATATAGCCAAAGGTGTGGCAGCACCCGAAAAACCTCAGTATTATACGGTAGCCGAAGCAATGGAGAAGTTCAATCTCACTCGTGACCAACTCTATCATTATGCGAAGTACCATAATATCCCAAAGGTTAAGAAAGGCAAATACACGCTTATCTCTAAATCCGAATTAGATAAATTGCTTGAAGCCCCAAAGATTGAATAAGTTATTTTTCGGTGAATGTAGCCACCATTGAATCACCTTATTCCTTTGCACCAAACAAATGTAAAACTCTAAATATTAAACAGTATGACACACACGTGTACAAAAGTAACAGTTCGTCAGAGAGCGATTCGGAATAATCGCATCTCCTTGTATCTGGATTATTATCCGGCAGTCCGTAACCCTGAAACGATGCAGATGAGTCGTCGGGAATACCTCGGCATCTACATCTATGCCCACCCGAAAAACGAAATGGAACGGGAGTTCAACAATGATATGCTGAACAAGGCAGAAGCTATCCGTTGTATCAGAGTGCAATCGCTCATCAATGAAGAGTTCGGTTTCTTGGATAAGACCAAGCAGAAAGCCGACTTCCTCGCCTACTTCAAAAAGATGTGCCGAAGTAAAGACCAGAAATGGTTGTTTGTCTATCAGCATTTCTACAACTTCGTCAAAGGGCAATGTACCTTTGGCGAGGTAAATGTGGACTTGTGTAAGAAGTTCAGAGAGTACCTGTTGAACGCCAAGCAACTTAAACACAGCAACCGCCCTATATCCCTAAATTCGGCATCCGGCTACTACTCCACTTTCAGAGGATTGTTGAAGATTGCCTATCGGGACAAATGGCTTCGAGAAAACATCAATGACTATCTTGACAAGATTGAACCAGAAGATGTGAAGAAAGAATACCTGACGCTGGACGAGGTGAAGCAACTTGCCGCCACTCCTTGTGACATCCCAGTTCTTAAAGCCGCCTCATTGTTTGCTTGTCTGACAGGTTTACGCATCAGCGATATTCTCAATCTTCAATGGGAAGATTTTGCCATTGCTCCCGACCAAGGCTATTGCTTGCGTATCAGAACTCAGAAAACCCAAACGGAAGCGACACTCCCCATCAGTTACGAAGCCTACGAACTATGTGGTACGCCCGGCACAGGCAAAGTATTCAAGGGCTTGAAACGGAGCATGATTAACTATCCGCTGAAGAACTGGCTCAAAAAGGCAGGAATAACGAAGCCGATAACCTTCCACGGATTTCGTCACTCCTACGCAGTTATCCAAATCTCTTTAGGCACAGATATTTACACAGTCTCAAAGATGCTAACCCACAAGAACGTTTCCACTACTCAAATCTACGCAGATTTGGTCAATGTAAAGAAACGAGAGACAGCCAATAAGATTTCACTGAAATAAATTACAGCTATGAAACGAGGAATCATAACAAACAACGGACATGGCATCCATATTTCTGATGGAGAAGTATGGATGACCGTTTGGGAGATTGCCGACTTGTTCTATACAACAGTTGGATCAATCAATTCCCGTTTAAAAGCAATATTGAAAGCCAATGTCTTAAAAAAGTATGACATCTGCCAATGTATAAAGTTGGAAAATGGGAATAGTGCCGATGTGTATAATCTCAACATGATTATAGCCCTATCCTATCAAATAGACACTGGACATTCTGCTTCATTCAGAAAATGGCTTATCAGTAAAGTTGCTTCCAAACAAAAGGGCATATCTCTCTTTATTCCTATAAGCGCAGCTAACATATATAATTGCTAATACCTTTGCTAAAAGTCCAACTTGGTTTTATTCTACGTTGGACTTTTCTTTTCTATTTTGGCACAGTTGACCTAGAATAATGCTACCTTTTGGTGACAAATGCTGCCACTTTCAGGAAAATGTATTTATACATCTTGCTAATGATATATATTTGCACACAAACGATTAGCATATATTATTATGAAGCAGAAAAAAATAGAACATATTACTTTGAATCTGATTGTTTTCGGGACAATCGCTATCATTGGTGTTTTAGCCCGTCAGACCGTACTACACTATGGTTGGGATGAGTTCAGCAGCTACCTCATTTTTGTGGTATGCTCCATTGTCATGGGTGCAATCTATCTCAATCTGCAAATGGTATTCAGACAACTCCTTTCACCAACAATAGAGAAGTGCTTTATGAGATTTGAGTGTTACCGCAATAAGGCTGTGGTGGTTGAAACTTCAATAGTACACTCGGAACTTGCCGAAAGTACTATAAATTCAGACCCCGTCATTTATAAACCGGATCCCGAAATTGAAATCGAAACTACATCTGACACAGAAGAAGTTTCTATTCTTTCATGTCCTGAACTTAACGAAGACGTGGCTGAACTTCCAAAAGAAGACGCCACACCTTCTAGCATCAATAATATATCTATCGAATCCAATCAGCCAACAGAATATGAGGTGTTCCGAGCCAACGCTATGGCAGAGAAAGAGCGAGCATCACAAGAAAAGTTAGATAAGGTTCTCACATATACGAAACAGAACTTGGTTCTCTATCTTAGCGAAACTGACCTCAATCGCCTATGTGGATATATTACGGAATACTATTTCTCTGATTCTCTACCCAAAGTTGAACAGATAAAGGTTGATGCTCAATTAAAAACCATTGACATCATGCACTTTGGCTGGAACATCGGCAAGGCATTCGGTAAACCACGCCTACAGACTGCCACATTTATAAAAAGAGTATTTGCTCATATCCTCCGTGATTCGGAAATATCCACCATTGAGCGCAAAATGTCGCACACGGAATCTGAGTGCAAGATTAAACTGGATAGAAAGATTGCATGAATATAACCCTATATAAATACTATTTGATAAAAGTAAGGTCTATATTTTGTTCTATTATCATCAGAATAATGCCTATTAAAATTCCTACTACAATCTCTGATATCAAGCATTTTCGAGAATCATCAGAGGAAGATTCTTGCTTTGCAATTTTTGCTATATTTTTAGCTATCACGACTTTCGGAATATAGAATCTAACAGGAGTCCAAAGAGAAAAAACAATCAATAGAATGCCTATAAATAGGAACAAGGTAGAATCAAATTGCCATATCCTTATATTATTATAAATCATATATATTGCCAACGTAGATATAGCAACTCCAGTAATCCTTATGCAATGAATAAGCAAAAGGACTATTAAAGAGAATATCGCTAGTATATATTCACCACATACTGCTAAAATAGCTGATGTCGAATTTGCAGAAGCCGATTCTATTTCTGCACTACACGATGTTAAAAAGAGTAAGAGTGAAAATACCAATAAATATTTAATATTCCCTATTTTATAAATGATATTATCCATAATGGCAAACTTTGTTTATTTGCAAAAATACAGAAAAACTACCAATTAGAATGTTACATCCTAATATTTATCATTGTATTCCACATTTTTCATTAAAAAACTCTTCTTTCTAAGCTACAACTATCATAATTGACACCAGTAATCACTGATTATCTGTTTATTATCAATAAATTATCACTACCAATCACCATCAAAAAGTTATTCATCAGTTATATCTTGGTGAATAATTCCACCATTGAAACACCTGTTTCCTTTGCCGTCGAACAATTAAAAACGAGCGACGTATGCAAAAAGAAACAGTAACATTTGATAAGCTGCCCGAAGCGGTAGGTTATCTAACCGAACAGATCATTGAGTTAAAAAGGATGGTGTCGGAACTTCAACCACCAGCATCAGACAAACATGTGTTGATTGAAATTGAGGATGCTTGCCGTATCATCAGAAAAGCCAAGCCTACCATTTATACCTTGGTACGCAAAGGGCTACTTCCTGCCTATAAGAAAGGTAAGAAGCTCTACTTCTACGAGGACGAACTTCTGGCTTGGATTGAGAACGGGCGTAGAAAGACTTCCGAGCAAACATACGAGGAGATGCTGGCAAATATGCAAAGCGGTGTCCGTCATAAGCCCAAATCATCCGTGAAACTTTAATGATTGTGACTATGGATACATCTTCTATTAATCCGGCATCCATCATTGATGAAGCGGTTGATTTAAGTATGCGACTGACGGGTACTGATTTTCCTGTCAGCATATTCCCGTCAAAAATCCAACGCATCATCAGTGAGGTTCACGAATGCCATAACTACCCGACTGACTACATTGCCGCAGCTATCCTTACGGCAATAGCAGTCGGCATTGGCAACACTCATCTTGCTCAAATCAAGCAAGGCTGGATAGAAAGTCCTATCCTGTATATGGCATTAATAGGAAGACCGGGAGCAAACAAAAGCCATCCACTGAGCTTTGCAATGAAACCGTTTCTTGATTACGACTATCAGCAAAATCAAGTCTTTGAAAAAGCACTTGCAAAGTACGATGAATTGATGAGTATGAGTCGTAAAGAACGTACAGAAAGCGGTGAAGAGCAATTTCCACAGGAACCAGTCCGTAAACGTTTCTTAATTTCAGATGTAACCCCTGAAGGTTTGAGCCTTATTCATGCACAGAACAAACGTGGTTTGTGCTTATGGGCTGATGAATTGTCCGCTTGGTTCAAGAACTTCAACCGTTACAACAACGGTTCAGAAGAACAGTTCTGGTTGTCGGTGTTCAGTGCCAAGACCACTATATCCGACCGCAAGAATGCCAAGAGTTCCATCTTCATCAAGCGACCGTATATCTCTGTCATCGGTACTATCCAAAAGAAGATTCTCAGTGAACTGGCTAAAGGCGAACGCTCCAGTAACGGATTCATTGACCGCATTCTGTTTGTGATGCCCACTCTGCAACAGAAAGCACGTTGGAATGACAAGGAATTGCCGGAGAACATCGAACAAGAGTGGAATGCCATTATTGACAAGCTGATACAACAGGAGTATGCCCTCAATGAATTTGGAGAGATAGAACCGCAGATTCTTCTTTTCACGGAGGATGCCAAGAGACGGCTTTACGAATGGCAGCACCACTTCTCAGAATTGTGCGACCGAGAGACGAACGACACTATCGTGAGTATCTATTGCAAGTTGGAGATATACATCATCCGTTTCTGTTTGATTATCCAATTAGCACGATGGACTTGCGGAGAGTGTGATAAAACTTGTATAGACCTGTTGACGGTGGAACGAGCCATCAAACTGACAGAGTATTTCAAGGAATCCGCATTGAGCGTTCAAAATATCCTCAATGAAAATGCGCTCAATAGTCAACAACAGGCGATAGTCAATCTGCTTCCTCCATCCTTTACGACTGCCCAAGCTATACAGATAGCCGAGCAGAACGGGATGAAGGAGCGCACGTTTCAACGCTTTCTCAATGACAACATCGGGACATTGTTTCGCAAAGAGAAGCATGGAGAATATTCAAAGATTAACCCGTGACATTTTTGTCGGTATTGACACTATCCAAGCGAAAACGACAATAACGACAAAAATGACACACCCAAAAAGAAACATACAATGAGTACACATAGATTCATATTAGAACCCTACAAAGGTGTCAGCACTCGGCATACTTGCCCGAACTGTCACCGCCAAAGATGCTTTTCCAAATACATTGATACAGAGAAGCAAATCAAGTTCCCTGATTACGTAGGTCGTTGTGACCATGAGCAGAAATGCGGTTATCACTTCACGCCTCGTGATTACTTTGAGCAGAATCCATCTGAGAAAGAAAAGTTTGCTGAGAATAGCTTCGGAAGTTATACAACTATTAAAGAAGTAAAACTGGTAGCCATCTCCTACATGGATTTGGATATAGTCAACCAATCATTACGAGGCTATTCTGCGAACAAGTTATTTCAGTTTCTATCGGCTCAATTCGGAGAGGCGGAAACATTGAATCTTATGAAGAGATACAAGGTTGGTACATCCAAGTATTGGGATGGAGCAACCGTATTCTGGCAAACGGACAATCAGAGTAAAGTCAGAACTGGTAAGATAATGCTTTACAATTCCGAAACGGGTAAACGAATAAAAGAACCATACAATCATGTTACGTGGGTGCACTCCGTATTACACAAAGATGGCTACAATTTGAAGCAGTGCTTCTTCGGTGAGCATCTGCTTTCCGAAGACAAAAGCCGTCCAGTTGCGCTGGTCGAAAGCGAGAAAACGGCAATTATTGCATCTTACTATCTACCGCAATTCCTATGGATAGCATCAGGTGGAAAGAACGGTTGCTTCAATGTCAACAGCCTATCCGTTTTGGCAGGAAGAAGCGTTGTATTATTCCCTGATTTAGGTGCAACTGACTATTGGCAGAGCAAAATCAGCCTGATGAAAAGCTGCGGAATTGAAGTACAAATGTTCGATTATTTGGAAGCCAACGCTACCGAAGACGAACGCAAAGAGGGGTACGACATAGCTGATTATCTACTCAAAGTGAAGCCTGGCGAAGCCATTCTTCAACAAATGATAAGGAAGAATCCTGTCTTGGAAACACTGATAGATACATTCGATTTAAAGCTCATCAGCGTACAACAAGGCACTCCACGACCGAAGGTTTTACCACCCAAGAAGCGAGGATTCAGACTTTGAACTCAGGGAGAAGAATCGAGACTTTTTTACTGTAGCAAGTTAATGTCGGTGTATTACATTCCCCGACCACTTGCTCCTCAAAAAGTCTGAGGAGGCGGCTCCCGATGGTCACACATTATTCACTAAAAACAGATTCAAATGGAAAAGAAATATACAGTAACACTCCGTCTGTCATATCAGCAATACGCATGGCTTGGTGCGCTTTGCAGACGGAGCAAGCAAACTCAAAGCGCAGTCATCCGTTCACTCATTGAGAACGGAACGGTGCGTGAGCGAATCACGAAAGAGCATATCCACATCATCCGTCAGTTGATAGGTGAAAGCACAAATCTTAACCAGTTGGCGAAACAGGCAAACACCTACGGATTCTTCACCGTAGCGGACAGATGCAAGGAAATGGCTCAACACATTAATCAACTTATAAAACGACTGAAAGATGATAGGTAAACAAACTAAAGGAACGTCATTCGGTGGTTGCGTCCGCTATGTCCTCAAAGAGGAAAAATCCAAGCTATTAGAAGCAGTCGGAGTAGGAGGGACACCCGAACAGATGGCAAAGCAATTTGAGTTACAAGCATTACTCAACGACAAGGTAAAGAATATTGTCGGACACACCTCGCTCAACTTCTCACCGGAAGACAGCGCAAGACTAAGGTCCGATGATGCTCTGATGCTGAGCATAGCGCACGACTATATGAAACTGATGGGTATTGAAAACACGCAATACATCATTGCCCGTCATATCGACCGAGAGCATCCGCATTGCCATATCGTTTTCAACCGAGTGAATAATGACGGCAAGACGATTAGCGACAAGAATGACTTCCGAAGGAATGAAAAAGTATGCAAAATGCTAACCGCCAAATATCGCTTGCACTTTGCTAATGGTAAAGACCATATCAAAGAGGAACGCTTACGCCCCTATGATAAGGCAAAGCATGAGATATACAAGGCATTGAAAGAAGAACTGTCCAAAGCTCATAGTTGGGATGATTTGAAAGAAGTACTTGCAGACCGGGACATTGATATGAAATTCAAGGTCAGTCGGACTACACGGGAAATGCAGGGTGTCAAGTTTGAGTACAATGGTTTTTCTTTCTCCGGTTCAAAGGTCAACCGAGAATTTAGCTACTTGAATATCGACAACCGATTGGAAGAGAATGCTTGTGCATCCTTGTTGGAGTCTGCTAAACAGAAACCGAAACAGCAAAAAGAAGAGCTACAGCAGAGCGTTTCTCATTCCGATGATAGTTTCGGTATCAGTTTCGGTTTGCTAAACGGCAGCTCATCCTACGATGCCACTGCCACAGAAGAAGCGGAGTTCAATCGCCTGATGAAAAAGAAAAAGGCTAAGCGCAAGCGAGGCTTTCATTTATAATCCATTTTTATTAACATTTTAAATTCAATTATTTATGGTACAAAAAGATTTAATTCTTGATTTTAATCTCTACTTGTGTGAGAAATTTGGCTACAGAGAAAGCTGTAGCGTGATGCAAAATGCCAACGGCTTTTGTGTGGACATCCGTGAACGTGATTTAGACTGCTATATCCGATTCTGGGAGTATAGCTGTGGAAGAGGCAACTTCCCAGACTGGTCTATCATCATTGTGCGCAGCAACTTCAAGAAGAACCAAGAAGAAAGCCTGAAAGACTTGGCTCGGTTCTTCAAGGAGTACATGCCACGCTACGGTTACAAATACCTCTGTACCGAGGACGATGACTACAAGTATTATCAGACACTTGGTTTAAAGTGTATAATGGACGGTTTTTGTCCCAATTATGCACTAGCACTGAAAGATTTGAATGTCTGATACATGGTTTTAGAGTTATGGAGGGGATTTTCCTCTCCTTAATCTTTTCAATGTACCTTATGATAAAACAGGTTCCCCAATTATAAATGTTGGTAAAAGTGTTATTACTCCATTCTCATAATGTACGCAATGATTGAGAGCGAAGAAATTACTATAAAATTCCTTCGCTCTACATATTACATCATTTCCCCAGCGATTTAAAGACTTTCGCAATACAACGCTTTTTCTGTTCCATATTTGGATGAACATATAAGTCCAATGTAGTTGATATGTTGGAATGCCCTAACAATACACTAACGGTTTTGTAGTCACAGCCAGCTTCTATACAACGAGTGGCAAAACTATGGCGAAGCCCATGATATTTTAATTTAGGAATACCCAATTTTTCCATTAATTTGCCGTAATAATTACGGTAGGTACGAGGTTCGGTTGGATATTCATCATTAGTCAAGACATAGAAATCTTCATTAACGACCTTCTTTAGTGGTTTTACCATTGCAAGAAGCTCCTTTGTCATAGGAATTTCCCGACATGAGTTTTGTGTCTTGGGAGTATTGATTACCAACTCAGTATGTTTCTTCGTTCCATCAATAATGTAAATCCGTTCAATTGTACGATTAACGGTAATCGTTCCCTCAGAAACATTGATGTCACTCCACTTCAAAGCGCAAACTTCCCCAATACGAAGTCCTGTACAAAGACTGATGTAGATACCCAGTCCGGTAAAGGAGAAATGGTTTTGAATATGATTGAGTATTTTCTTGTGATTGGCAACTGACAGTACTTCCAATTCTTTGGTTGTTGAAGAAGACGGATATTTGATGTCCCACTCTTGATAATCCATCCATTCATTTTTCACACCGAATTTCATAACCATTTTCAGAACAATCAAAATGTCTTTTACGGATTTCACACTCAGCCCATTCTCAATTTTCCGCAAAACGAAGTCTTGCACAGCCTGTTCATGGAGCGTATCACTTTCTCCAAAGTTTGGAAGAATATGATTCTCCAAGATAAGCACATAAGCAGCCATTGTGGACTGTTTCACATAAGGTTGCTTGTACTCTTTCCATGCAACCGAGATTTCTCTAATTGTCTTTTGTCTCATAATCGTATATTAATATGTTGTACATATAATTAGAGAATAATAAATCACTGATGTTCCCCATTTGAGATTCCCTGAGTTTAGTGGAGAGTGGGAAAATACTGAATTACAATATATCGCACCTAATATTTGCTCTGGCAAGGATAAGCCCACGAGTAATGGAACAGTTGCTCTTTATGGTTCTACAGGAATTATAGGTATGACAAGACTAGCCTCCTATAATGAAGAAATAGTTCTTGTTGCTCGTGTCGGAGCAAACGCAGGTCAGTTACAAATAACAACCATTCCATGTGGTGTTACTGATAACACCCTTATAATTAATGCAAAAGAATGGAATCGTTACATCTATTATTATTTGCAGCATTACAATTTAAATAGATTGGTGTTTGGATCAGGCCAACCCCTCATTACAGGTAGTATGCTTAAAAAGCTTAAAATAATATATGGCGAGGAATCCGAAAGAAATAAAATTGTCAACTTATTATGCTTGCTTGATGAGCGTATTGCCACCCAAAACAAAATCATTGAGGACTTGAAGAAACTAAAGTCTGCGATTTCAGAAAGACTTTTCAAAAGCGTAAAAGGTTTTACAGTTCTACTGTCTGATCTATGTGACATTGTTAAGGGTAAACAAATCAATGGGGAAAATCTCTCTGATAGTGGTAATTATTATGTAATGAATGGTGGTACAGAGCCATCTGGCTATTATGACAATTACAATGTAGAAGCCAGTACTATTTCAATAAGTGAGGGCGGAAACTCTTGTGGGTATGTACAATTCAACACCTCACCATTTTGGAGCGGTGGTCATTGTTATTCCATTCAAAACATTGCAGACAAGGTGGATAATATGTACTTGTACCATTATCTTAAATCGAATGAGGATGCCATAATGAAACTGCGTATAGGTTCTGGCTTACCCAATATTCAGAAGAAAGACTTGGCAATGTTCAAAATAATAGTACCAAAAATTGAGTGGCAAATAAAAATCTCAACTTTTCTGTCATCGCTTGAAAGAAAAGCCGAGATTGAAGAAAGAATACAGAATGTCATGCAGAAACAAAAGCTATATCTATTGCAACAGATGTTCATATAAACATCTGGGCAAGGAAATATTGCTTCTGCATGGTTAGCAATGTTAGTTTCCGCTGCTCATTAATGATGTACTCATCGTATGAGTGTAATATTTTTGCGACCAAAAGAATGTTATTGACATTCGAGGAATATGGTAATACATAGCTTTCTACATCCCCTTTGCCAATATTCATTTGGGCAGCACCTTGACCACAAGCAATCATACTATTTTCAAATCTTTGAGAAGATAAAATTTGATATAGAAACTCTTGATTTACATTTTTCGCAAGTTGTAACAAACCAACTCGTTGGTTGAGCAAATAGTCTCCATCCTTACAAAGAGAAACACGCCCAACATTACCCGTAAGAGAGATTAAAATATCTCCTTCTTTTAAAACTTGGTGGTCTTGTATATCGTTCGGCAAGTTGATTATGCAATTGTAATCTTCATCGTTTATATATCGCTCGCCAGACACATTTGTTATTGTGAGGATTTTCCATTTGCCCAGTGCATTATACTTGCCACTCTGGAATGCGTAACCATTTTTCAATGTCGCAATATTCGACAAGCATATAGTAGTTTCTAACAAATCTTTGCGTGCGAACAAATGTTTACTAATCGCAGACCTACAAACTTTACAATCCTTAATCAAGGGACTAAGAGTATGTTGTATGCAAAGAGTTTATGGCAATAACGTGTATTTAAGCGAAATTGCACAAATATATCAGCCGCAAACAATATCTTCAACAGAATTAACAGAAGATGGTTTTCTTGTATATGGGGCAAATGGGATTATTGGCAAATATAAGGATTACAATCATGAAACGGAACAAATTTGTATAACTTGCCGTGGAAATACTTGTGGTATGGTAAATTATACAAAACCAATGTCTTGGATAACTGGAAATGCAATGGTGATAAATACAGATAAGTATCAAG
>OGND01000453.1_pt1 | contig 26988 bp, 22 predicted proteins | sample 1573381 | NCBI WGS metagenome assembly OGND01 (sample SAMEA2581989, study PRJEB24529) | metagenome | biome: Human gut stool | place: China | collected 2011
TCACAGCATATCAGAAGGATAATATATACTACAAATACCGTAGAAGGCTATCACCACCACCTCCGCAAGGTAACCAAGAACAAGGGTGTGTTTACATTTGATAAAGCCCAGGAAAAACTTGTCTATCTTGCATTTACGAGGATCCGGAAGAAATGGACGCAGCCGGTGCAGAACTGGGGACAGACAGCCCAGCAACTGTCCATCCTGTTCCCGGACAGGTTCAAGATTTTAGGGCAGCCATCTCTTTTCTTCCCTTATTTTGACTTTACTTTAATGAACGTATATATGAATACGGGGATAAAGTAAAGGTAGAATACAATTTATTTATAATTGTTTCCTATTTTGGAAACTTTGTTGTATATTTTTCCTTACAAAGAAATTAACTCACTCATACCTTCCCTGCTAAGGCTACGGAATAAACTTGTTTACTACCCACAGGAATATGGCTGAAAATTCATAAGACGGAAATAAAATTACTTAGCAGTTTCCTCTTGCTACCTGTACTATCTGGTATCTATTACACTCTATCCCAAGATTTGTTTTCTGTCTTTTCGATAGTCGCTTTTACTATTTGAAAGTCAGTAACTCAATATTTTTTCCATGTACGCTGTTATGTTCATACTATCTAAAAGAAAAACACATAATTATATAGTTCTAAATATCAATATAATACAGATACTATAGTGATTCTATTATAATTATTTGAGCCCCATTTCCTTTGCAACTCCTTGCATCAACAAAGTTAATGGTCGTTTATTGATGTCTTTGGAATCAGGATAAAATCCAAGATAAAATCTCTTAAAATCATCCATTCCAAATGCAATCTTCTCATTATACATATTCATTAATTGATTACGATATGCAGTGTTAAATATTTTCCCTTTCCATATTAATTCTTCTGCAGCATCTGTAAATTGAGTGTATAAACTATCTAAATGGAAAAAATCACTGTGTCTGATAGCAATATCATTTTCATCATCATTATTTGATTTTAGCTTAAATCTTAAATAATCACTATTGTGCGTTAACATATATTTGATAATGCTGCGACTATCTATGGAGAAATAAAATGGAGTTAGTTCTGTAGCTACATCGGTATACATTGAGTAGATGTAATCATCTTTTTTACTTTTTATTTGGTTGCAATGCATACAACTTGGTTGTAAGTTAAAAAATGAAGTACATAAAAAAGGATATTTTGATTTAGGGAAACAATGGTCAACTTGATATGTTGCTTTGTTATCATCTGTTGCAATAGCGTATGAAGCATTACAATAGACACATGTTTTGATACCAAGTTTTTTTATATAAGGTCTTATCTCCTTTTTTTGAACAGCATCATATCTCATCTTATCAACAATAACTTCATAAAACTTTTTATTACCCGGACAACCATTTACATGTTGTAATAAATCCTCATCTCTAAGACTATTAAAATATACATCTTTGTAATAATCAAACCTATTAGGTTCTATGATAAGTATTTCATAGTAATGATCTATTATTGCATCAACATAAGCGGCATAATTATCTTTACCACGTAATCTTAATTCATTCGCAAAAATACGTAATCCATCTTCAGGCATTATAAATTGTGAATTCCTTTTCGTAAATAAATTGTCAGCATACTCTTTTGCTAAACGTCTTATCTCATCAGTAATCAAAATCTTTCTCATTTGTTGTTTTTTAAGGATAATAAATATTCAAAATGTCTTTTGATAATTGGTTCATCCAAAGATTCTATTAGTGGTTTCGCAGTATCTCTATCCCATCCTTTGATATTATTTTTAGACAACCAATTTAGCAAAGACAATATTTTCTTTTTTGCAAAATCTCCAGTAAACCCATCCTCAAGGAAGAAACTTTGAGCCAGAATGTCATTGATATTAGCTCCAAATGGGTTAAGCAATTTCTCTTTGTCTATTTTACAACCCTTCTCCAAATATAAGATATTATTCTTACGTATATCACTCAACATAAATGGTGAGTGTGTTGTAATTATAAAATGAAATCTAATAAATGTATTGAGATTGAGTCGCTCAAATGTTTCTATAATAAAATTAATAAATTTGCGCTGTAAGTCTGGATGAAATCCTAACTCAACCTCATCTAAAATAATCGCAACATCTCGATAATGAACCCTTCGAGTATCTACTGATTTTATATTTAAGATGTGATATATCAGTGTACTTAGAATATAATAAAGTTGCCGTTCTCCTGCACTCATATGTTCAATAGGAAGTTCTTTATTCTCCCCTTTGGGGTGAACATATATTTTGTAATCAAAGAAAGAAGGAGGTAGACATCTTATTTCATTTTCTATAGCAGTTGATTGATTAAGTTCATCCTTAATTCTATTCTCATTGTAAATCTCCCATGTAAATTGTTTTTCTTCATCGCACTCAAAACCGCTTTCAACCATCTTTATGAAGTTGATAGCTTGGAACACTTTATTCGCGATATGAGAATGGTCTGTTCTAACATCCTTTGCAAGCATAGTTGCCTGTATGCGTTGCTCTTCATTCCCTTGAATAAATGCAAAATCAACATTTGCAATATTAGAATACTGACTGTAAGAAGGATATGTGCGAGCTATACTAAGTACCTTATACGTTATATATAAGTACGCATAGATTAACATGTCGTTATTAAGGTATAAATGTTGTATGCCAATTGCACTTAAGATACTTTTTGCTATTGAATTACCTGCCGACAAACATCCTTTAAATAATGAAACTTGACCTTTCCATTCTTCTTCTTTTTGCTTTTCGGTAGGATTATCAACATCAATTTTACTAAACTTGTTGTATAGTTTCTGCCAATCGAACCTATACATAATTTTGGAGAGTGCATATCCCTGAATAAATTCTTTCTTCTTTTTGTGATAATGGAGTAACAGAAATTCCATTCTTTGTCTTTGAAGTTTTTCTTCTTTTAACATATCAATTTTTCCGTTATCCCGAAAAGGATTAATATTGATGGGAGACATATATCCATCATTTTTATGAAAAACAAAATGAATCCAAGCATTTCCATTAGATTGATTTTCACTTAAAGAACCATCTGTGTTTAATTTGCATGTCGTATCAGTAATATAATCTTCATCGACATAAGCCTGTACAGAATAGTTTGAGATAAGAGTGAAAAATAAATATTTACACATCTCTATCTTATCCTTTATTAGCATACTATTACCGTTGAGGTAGTTTCTAAATTCTTCATTAACATCACCAAATCTCCATTTTTTATCAGAGTAAGACAAAGCAATACTTGTGTCTCTACATTCAATTAAACAATCGGTGCCATTTATCTCGTAATATAGGTCTGATTTAATGCCTGCTACGAAAATATTATTAACACGGTGCATAACATCATAACCATGAGCAATAAACACGCTTATATTATTCATCATCCTGAAAATAATTTCAAGTAATGAAGACTTTCCACTACCATTTTTACCTACGATAGCAGTGATTTCAATATTTTTCCCGTAAAAACCATCAATTGAATTGCTATCCCAAAAATCATAGGTGTTTGGTTGCAATGTTTTCAAATATTTGCAGCCTTCATGTATTACCAATTTTTTTAATCTAAATGACATAGTGTATAAATATTATTGATTATTAATTCTTCGTAGTTTCGTTAGAGTACTGTTAATATTTCTTTTCTTTAGTCACACCTCTTTTGATTTACGTTTCCCGAGTGACCCACTAAACTTACTACGTCTAAGTGATACTCCGTATTTGTTCAAAATGTGGAATACAGAACTGCAGTTACTGAATCCATTAACAGACTAGATGTCATCAATAGCATGAAAGTTGTTATACATGGCAACAATGATATTCTCTCGTTCTGACTTGCTTATGTTTTTTCTTTGTTTGGCTGGGTGATCTTCTACTTCAAGTGTATAACATGAGCAGAAGCCTTGTGCAGTGTTGTACATTCTTCTGGTAAAGACCAAACATCTCCAGTACATATGCCGCATTAATTTAAACGAGTAGCTCTCCATAGTTAACAATTTTATCTTAATTTAGATTATACATATTTTTTTGTCGTAAAAACAACATATAATATATTGTTTTTTCTTATTCCTTAAATCCTAAGTATACGATGTCCATTTCCATATCGCTGATCAGGTCACCTTTTTTCAGCCTCTGTTTGGTGTTTTCTTCTGAACTAATGGCTCTGAAAATGATATCAATGATTCTGAGTCCTTTGGGATATCGAAAACCTTCGTTTCGTCTTCGTCCGCGAATGTTGATGGATATGTGCCCCTTGTTCTCTTTCTGACTTCTGAATAGCAGTAGATCTGATTTGAAACCACGGTACTTTGTGTTGACTTCACATACATCATAACCAATCTGTCGAAGGTCAAAGGGTTTATCCTGATGGTAGAACGATTATAATAAGGATGAATGATGATAGTTCCTTCATCGAAGATTTCCTTTAGAAAATCTCTTGCATTCTCGTATAAAGGATTTCTACCATAACTAAATGACTCTCCCATAGGTTTTTGTGACTGAGGCATCGATACGATCCATTTCCTATCATCGGCGGTGTCGGTCAAGAATTCCTTCAATTTAGCCCTATCAAGAGCCTGGTAATTGATATCTATTTCTATGCACTTAAGGTGATTGTCGACAATGGTTTGGCGTTTTTTACTATCGACTTTATGGCTGACTAGAAATTCAATGAGCAAACGCTCACCATTATCCATTATACCTTCCACATCCGACCGGAAACCATAGTGTTCATCCCACTTCTCTACTTCAACATTGTGTATTCTTACGAAACCGGAGGGGAAAGCGCCACTGTTGGATTGAGGTAGCATTATCCATCCGGTTTCCTGAAGAACTTCTTTGGCGAGCAAGTGGAGTGAAGATTCGTACGCCCCTTCACATTCGAGTCCGTGGGCGTGTGCGAAATGGTGTTCACGGATTTGTCCGGCATTCTTAGCATATAGAGGAGCATTACAATGAGGGCAGTGACAACTGCACTTCATGCCTTTGGCAACATCATCAACGTGGACGAGGGCTCCGCCTTCATCCAGCGCAAAAGTCAAGAATGCGCCCATAATTAAAATCTCCTTTCTATATATCTCAGGAGTTCTCCATCCAGTTCTTTGGTACCATGAGGAGCACGAAGAAACCCGTGTTTGGTAAGATTCTCTTCCGTGAGTTTACCGGATTTAGAGGTAGCCTCAAGGCGAAACAGAGCATATTTAGCCTCACTCTCGTCCTGATTTATACGTTCTTTATCGACCCAAAATTCCTCCTCCTTAACCATCCACTGGTCGTAGCGGACATTGATAGCCTCTACGGTCATCCGGTACTTGATTTCACGATCCTCGGAAACGTAGATGTATATAGTATCGCCGAGGTTGACGTTATATCGACTTTGCTGCCAATGATACTCGCCATACTTCTCCAAACACTCTGCCAGACGGAAAGTACTACGCTTGGCAGTAATGAGCCACTTCTTATGGTTCTTTGGGATGATATGCCCGGCCATATTTACGCGGTTGCTATTGGGAACAATGTCTAGATGGCAGTCCATTGCAGCAGCGATACGACAGAGAATGTCGAGACCAGCGGAATACTTTCCTTTCTCGATACGACTCAAATTGGAAGCATCAATATCGGCAAGCTGTGCGACATCCCGAGCATCCATACGGCGCTCCATCCGAAGACTCTTGATTTTTGCTCCGATGCGCTCACGTTCATTTTCGCGATCTGGACCATACCAGAAGATGCTAGCCCAGCAATGACATTGATACATACCACGAAGAATCGGTCCCATTATAACAGAAGGGTCTCCCTGGTAATATTTGTCGAAGAGTGCAGCGATAATTTGGCAGTGCTGCTCCTGCATTTCAAAAGGGATTACTCCGGAGAGTCCCAGCGTGAAACGATCACCTTGTGACGTTTCAACAGTCACCTTATCCAGGCTGACAAATTTACATTTAGTTCTTGTTTCCATAATTCTGCAACAGGGTTAACCTTAAACATCAAGAATTACAAAGCAAATATAATAAAAGCCTTGACTTTACAGATTTACCAAGCAAATTATTTTTATAAGAGCAAAGCGTTCTTCTATTACTCCAAAATACAAACTTTATTGAGTCAAAGCGAGCATTTCATAACATTGTGTATTATATATGCATAATCTAAATTTAAAAGTTATGATTTACGGATACATTAGAGTAAGCAGTGACAAACAGACTGTAGAGAACCAGCGTTTTGAAATAAACAATTTTTGTAAATGTAATAAATTAGTAATTGACGATTGGATTGAAGAAACTATCAGTGGTACGAAAAATTACACGAAACGACAACTTGGTCGTTTACTACGTAAAGTGCGTAAGGATGATATCATCATATGTAGTGAACTTTCACGTCTTGGACGTAATCTTTTTATGATTATGGAAATCTTAAATATCTGTATGACAAAGGAATGTAGAGTGTGGACAATCAAAGATAATTATCGATTAGGTGAAGATATACAAAGTAAGGTCCTTGCATTTGCTTTTGGATTATCTGCAGAAATTGAGCGCAATCTTATCAGCCAACGTACTAAAGAGGCACTGGCAAGAAAAAAAGCAGAAGGTGCAACACTTGGTCATTGTCGTGGCTTTCGCTGTAGACTCAATCCCAAATGTGCTAACAAGCATGATTACATCGTAAAAGAATTGGCTAAAGGAACTGAAAAGACGGTTATTTCCAAGAAATTAAAAGTATCAAAAACAACATTATATCGTTATTTAGTTTATACAGGGCTTCATATACCTATTAACTGTCAACAAGAAGGATGGGAGGATTATGGTATCTATCATTAATTTTTATGTACTACAGAATCGACCCTCAAACGGGGGCGGCTTCGACATTACCATTGGTAACCCACCATACATCAGTGCTCCAACACAGATTGCATCACCAGAATTGAATGAACAGCGAAAACGCATTGTGGCAAGCAAGAAATATAAATCGCTTAATGAAAAATGGGATTTGTATGTGCCTTTTATGGAACTTGGATTACAACTACTATGTCCTAAAGGCATCTTTGCTATGATTGTACCATATCCTTTGACAAATCAAAAGTATGGTAAGAAACTCCGTAAGATGCTTGCAGAAGAGTATCGCTTATTGGAGATAGCCGATCTAAACGGAACAAAGATTTTTGAAAATGCCACGGTGAGTAACTGTATTCCATTTATCCAGAACAGTCAGCCAGAGGGTGAACTTCGCATCACTCAAATCTTTGAGGACAAGATTATCCGTGAAGTGTTAAGCAAATCTCCAGAGGAATTAAAGCAAGACAATAAAAATTATGTTTGGAACTTGACAGAAGAGGAAAGAACTGGAAACCGTTTTGTCAATATGAATGTCTTGGGTGACTTCTGCTATATAAGCGTAGGAATGGTCGTTAATGCCAATGAGAAGGATGCCCAAGGAGCATTCAAAAAAGAGGATTTGATAAGTGATTCATACGATGCCATCCATTGTAGAAAGTATATTGAGGCAAAGGATATAGATAAATTTCAAGTCAAACGGGTACGTTATCTTGAATGGAACACGGAACGATGCCCAGATAAATTACGCCGTCCGACGTTCCGTGAACTGTACGATTGTCCCAAGTTATTGATAAATCGCTTAGGCGTTCTAAAGGTATATCTTGATATGGACACTCATTTCTTGCATAGCGATTCTATGTTTTGTGCTGTCTTATGGAAAGACCTGAAAGGTGTCTATAATAAGAGTTTATCTTCAAGTATTAAGAAATTCTGCAAACATAACCGTGCAGCTATGGAATCTCTATCTGAAAAGGTTGACCTATATTATTTGTTGGGTATCCTTAATTCTTCTATGGCTGACCAGTTGTTGGCAGACCAACGAGGAGGTGACTATCACATATATCCAGAACATATCCGCAATCTTCCAATACCTATTCCACAAAGAGAAGTACAAAATTCTATAGGAATTATAGCAAAAGAGATTCTACATCGCCGAGAAAAAAATACAGACTACTCCGAATTGGAAGAACAACTTAATGGACTTGTGGAAGCATTGTATCAATGACATATTGTTGACCCTCAAAAGAGGGCTTCGATATTGTCATTGGCAATCCGCCATATGTTGAAGCAAAAAAATTAAAATATATTGCAAGTACCTTAAAGGAAATATTTTCTATTTATTCGGGAACTGCTGACCTGAGTATATATTTTAATGAACTAGGATTGAGTCTTCTCGCAGAAAAGGGAATAATCTCGTATATCACCACCAACAAGTTTTTTAATACAGGCTATGGTGAAAAGGTAAGAAAGCAACTTTCTTCTCAACATATAAACATTATTCTCAACTTCGAACAAGTAGAGGTTTTTGAAGATGTCTTGGTGTCAAGTGTAATTTTTAATGTCTCTAAGAAAAATAAGATGAAAAAGAATCTGTTTGTATATGAAAAGTTCTATAAGCTTAATTTCCAAGAGTTTAAGAGACAATTTATTGAGCGCCAGAGTATGTTTGGTAGTTATCCGCAAGACTATCTAGACGAAAAAGAGTGGTCATTTTCAGATAAGAAGCAATTGATGTTAAAGGAAAAAATCGAAAATGGACATTTGTCTTTAAAAAATATTGAAGGTGTGAAAATATATCGAGGAGTTACCACTGGATATAATCCTGCATTCATAATATCGAATGAGCAACGCAACAAACTTATAGCAGAAGATCACAATAATAGCAAAATTATAAAGAATATGCTACAAGGACGTAATATTAGAAAATGGTATTACAATGAAAGTGAAGAGAATTTAATTTTTACCCGGAGAGGAACAGATATTGAGAAATTTCCATTTATAAAAAAACATTTATATGGTTTTTATGATAATCTTAAGCCTAAAACCCCCGAGGATAGTACAAAAGGACGTAAACCTGGAAACTATAAATGGTTTGAAATATTGGATAATACGGCATACTACCGTGAGTTTGAAAAATCTGAAAAAATTATCTGGGGACTAACTGCTGATAAATGGGCATATACACTTGATACAGAGCAACACTATTTACCAAGTAACGCCTATATTCTGACTTCAGAAACTATTCCAATCAGGTTTATTCTTGGATTATTGAATAGTAAATTATTGCGCTATTACTTTGGTTTTATTGGCGTTATGACAGCTGGAGGGGCTTATACGCTTAAGGCATCAACAATTGAAGCTTTACCGATTGCTATTGGAACAAAACAACAGCAGAAGGAAATAGCATTAAAGGTTGAAAACATCCTTAATGCAAAGGCAACAAACAAACAGACAGATGTATCTTCAAGTGAGCATGAGATTGATTGTCTAGTATATAACCTTTACGGACTATCTGAAAATGAAATAAAGATTGTGGAGGGCGTTTAACCCTCCACTGTCTATTCTCCTGCGAGTCTGAACTCTAATTCATAGTTTTTAATAAAGTCTGTTTCTTCCTCCGTCAAACCATATAGAGGACAAATGTAATCATCAATTTCATCAATGATAGTTTTTGACCGTACGATTTTATATTCCTTAAATGAATCGACATTATAGGTAGACTTTCCAGATGTTGTTCTTATGTTGGCCTTAGCCTCTATGTCGGAAAGATAACGAGTATATAACTTGTCAAGATACTCAATATTCTCAGTTGAAAGCTGTGGAATGGTGAAATTCTCTATCTCGTATGTCTTCCAGTCAAGATTGTTAGAATAGATTTGGTAAAACCAAAATGCCAAAGAACTGCTGAGAATGCAACCAATAGCATTCGTTAGTCGCTTTTGTAAGTATAGTGGTTTCTCTTTAGTTGAACCAGTCGGATAATTTGTTACTACCTTAAAATATCGCCCTCCAGTTGTCCTATAATAGATTGGTTCACCTTTATCATCATAAAAAGTTTTAATTGGAGTATTTTTGAAAATCTTTGTGAGAATGTTTTTCTCCATTTTACTGCCAATCTTTGGAATACGACCTGTCATTGTATAACCATTGACATCAACAAAGTTGATATTATCAATAAGCTTTTGCAATTCAAACTCATTCCCTCTTCTGTGCATCTTGGTTGAAAAAAGATGCTGACAAGGCGTTTCTGTCTTCTTAAAAAAGAGTATCGAAGTGTTTACTACAGCATTTTCAAAAACAGGCTTGGGACGTACTGCATACGATGATATGTATATGGTATCACAATTTCCTATCAAAAGACGGTGCACACCTGTTAGGGAATCACTCGATGTCAAGGATATTGGAACGATATAGGCAAAGCTTCCATTCTTCCTAAGCAGATTGTATCCCAATTCTATGAATAGGGTATATGTGTCAAGAGACCCTTTCTGTAATCCTTGGATACTATTTGCCGTCACATAGGTATTCTTATAATACCTCTTTGTTTGGTTGTCGTATTTAGCGCCGTATGGTGGATTGCCAATGACAATATCGAAGCCCTCTTTTGAGGGTCGTGAGAAAACATCATGGAACCAGGTATGCCAGAGGAAGAACTGACTGTTTGCAGACAAGTCTATACCTTCAAAATCGATATGAATTCCTTGTTCCATGAGCTCCTGCTTTACAATATCTGAGATGTCCTTTCTCAACTGTACCTTCTTGTCATGTTCAGGGCAAGCATAATACTCTGAAAGTTTGTCGCGCAAATTTTTACGGTAAACATCTAACATACTATCGAATAATGTAATACCTTCTGCAATGACTTTCTTATCAGTCATTGTTGAAAGGTCTGCACCCTTATACTGCTCTAACAGCGAGTTTCCTTGCATAATTTTGAAATCAAGGTTAGGCAGAGCCTCTGGCGACTTCTCGTCAACAATCAATGAGAGCCAGAAACGCAGACGGGCTATATCCACGGCACCACGTTCAATGTCAACACCATAAATGTTATTCTGGATGATATGACGTTTAATTTTGGCAGCATTCTCCATAATATTTGGCTCTATGGCAGAACGGCAAAAGAACAATTCGCGCAGTAATCCCATTGGAAAAGCACCAGATCCTATTGCGGGGTCACATATCTTTACGTTGCATAGTTTTTGGTCTATTTCCTCTTTCAAGTCTCCAAGTAAGGTAGCATCGTGTGTTGCCACAAACAAGCGGATACATTCCTTGTCTTCTTTTCTCTGGTCTGTTTGCAGATAGGCAATCAAACTTTCACGACACATATACTGAACAATCTCTTTCGGTGTATAGAACGCGCCCTTATCCTTGTTATCCTCCAGCAAGTTCTCAAAAATACGTCCGAGCATTTCGGGGTCAACACCCACTTCCGCATCGTTTGGGTCGTTTTCATCAATGGTAAAGTTGTACTGCGAAAGCATTGTCAGCAAGCCATCAAAATAGCTGGCAGGAAAATGACTCGGTTTTTTGTCAAGAATGTCACGTTCAAACAGACCACCGTTCAAATATGGAATACGACAATTACGGAAGCCTTCTACTTTAGTGTCGTAAAGATCGCCCTGATCTGAACGGTTACGGTCTAAACCGTCTGCAAACAGGCCTTCCAATACTTCATCAAGGAAGTTCTCCTTCTGATTTTCGTTCGCATTCTTGAAAATATTCAACATGAAATCATGATCGCCTTCTCCCCATTCTTTGCCTGCAGGAACGCCAAGCCAGCCTTTCTTCTGAAGGAAGTGCAGGAACACAATGCGTCCAAGAAGTTTCTTCACATAATCACGAATAGGCTTTTCCTCACGGTCACGAATTTTGTCGGCTGTCATACCCGTATGGTCAAAGTCTGTATCAATAAAGTGCTGACGCATTCCGTTGGTAGGATCAACCATATAATTTACAAAAGCCTCATATTGAGTCTTGTATTTTCCGAAAAACTCTTTAGAAAGAGCTTCAACATTGAATGCATTTTCGATGTCTTTAATTTCAAGAGAATTCCTTTTGTCATATAGGGCCATGAAATTGTCAGTTGCCGTACGGCATGATTGACCAGGACCCAGCAGGAACGTATATCGTTTGCTATCGGTGGTTTCTTCTTTGTTGCCGCTTTTTCGGCAATAGGTAAAACGCCAATCCCAACGAGTATCATCCTCGTAGTGAAACAACATGAAAGCACAAGAGTACTGATCCATGACAGTACGGATGAGCCGTTGAATGTTTACACGGTTACGCTCCATCATAACGCGGTCGTTGACTGTAACGTCGAAAATATGCAATGGCTCAACGCCAACATATATCATTCCAACTTGCTTGATGCTACGTATTCCCGTCGCTTCTGCCAGTTGTTTTCGTTCAGGCTGACTTTCCAAAAGCTCTGTTTCAAAACCATTCTCAAAGTCATCTTCACCAAAAATTGGGAAAATAACATTGTGGAGAAACGAACTCCAGCCTTGATATCGGCTGCTTAAATATTCTTTTAATAATTCCTTATTCATGGGGTTGTTTTTTACTTGATGGTTCCTAATACAATGGCTGCCTCGCCTTGCTTACTTTCTACATGGGCTACAAGTTTGCCAATTTCTCGCTCTAGAATCTCGTCAATATCTTGTTGCTCTATGGCAAAAAGACGTGAATCCCGCTCTTCTAATTCTTGACCAATGGCCAATACTTTTTTGATAATATCAAAACTTCCCCGGTCAATAAATTTACGAGCATTTTTTAGCAAAATCTTGGAGTGTTGTGATAAACCAGGAGTGTTATTAATTTTCACTAACATTTCTTTTGCAGAGGTAGCCTTGTCACCAGCCCTAGACTTGTTGATGCGGACAAAGTATTGATTATAAGTCTTTATGGCTTCTGTTGAAAGCTGTTGCCAGTTATTCGGCAGTGGAACACGTTTGGCATTTTCTTCCACATGCAGATCTTCTAGCAGTTCAAGCAAAGAAATTATTTTGGCGTTATATAGCCCCTCGGCTTCAGTACGTATTCTAATTGCAAGTCTTGCAGAGCGTGGCGCTTTTACTATGAAATATGCAGTTCCACTTGCAGCTTGTGCTATCTGCCAGTCTTCATCAGCTTGTTCTATTTGCAGATAACGTTTAGGGTGAGTATTCTTGTATCGTTTGAGCTCATATACATACTTCTGCAAAGGTGATTCTTCTCCGTCAACGGCTTTGGCAATATCGTAATGTACCACACTTTCTTCTTCCGAGAAAATCTTGCTGTCTTCACCGAACAAGACATGGAAGGATTGCAACTTAGTATGTGCCTTGCGAACCAACTGAATCTGCGCATCGCCTTCTGCACTTGGCATGAAGTTATAGACATAGACAAATGGCTCTTTACTTCCGATACGGTTTACACGACCTATGCGCTGCATCAGGCGAGTGGAATTCCAGGGAGTATCATAGTTTAGGATAACATTGGCACGGTGAAGGTTTACACCTTCTGCCAAAACCTCTGTTGTAATAATAACATTGTAGTCATCCTTCCAGACACCCTCGTAATTGGCATCGAAATTTTCTTCAATCGTATGTTCCATCTCATCACGATTGGCGGCAGTAATGACAAGTGCCTTATAGCCCTTTGCCTTTACAGCTCTTGCAAGTGATTGTACAGTATCTATAGCTTCCGAAAAGATAACCAATTTTCCAGAGGTATTTTTTTGTGGGTTAAACAATTCAGGCTTGATACTTTCTTTGAATGCATCAAATTTCGGGTCTTGTGGGTTTTTCGCCCATCGGTCATAGAGATTAGAAATGAGTCTGAAATCTTCTTTTAGTTGGATATAGTATTCTTCCTTAAAGTCTTTACGTTTATATTCTGCATTCTGTCCCTTTTCGTTACGCCCTTGTTCCGTCAACTTTGTTATCTTAGCTCTGATGTCTTCTACGCAATCATTAAACGAAACACGTTTACCACGTTTCATTGTCTTGGCTTCATAGTCAAGCTCTTTGTTTACGTCAATTTGCGGGCAAACGAAAATTGTGTCGTTTTCCCACATCTTAATCATGTTCTCTGTGTAACGTCGCAGATTCAGCAGGGATTGAGTAAAAGCAGTGAACGAACTTTCAAGACGCTTCACAAGAAGAATCTGCATGATTGTGGCAAGTTGCTTGGCAACGTCGTTGACACCACGGTTACCTCGACCTGTATGTTTTCTTTCGTTGGCAGGGTCTACAAAATATTCAATAGCACGATAGCGGAAGTATTTTAGCCATTCGTCAGTTTGCACCTTTTCAGCCTCCGTTGGAGCAATGATTGTCATAGTATCAGAGAATAGTTGAGCTAACTCGTCATCCATGATGTATTCAAGATTGTTAGGTCCAACTATTTTGGGAAATACCAAATTTTGTGATTTCATATCATCCTTGTAATATTTCTCAACATCAGTTCTTGTTCGGCGTTCCAATATATCACTTAATACGCAGTCACGCAGTCTCTTTGATACAGCATCCAAACGTCGGCGACGCTCTTCTGCTGGTATGTTGTTGTTTTTATCTATCAGCAGTTCATATTCTCGGTTAACGTCTGCAAAGAATTTTTCGATATTTCCACTTTCAGCCTTCTTCAATGTACTATCATTGTGGTTTCTCTCAAAAAGATAAATCTGGTTCTTCAAGTCGTTTGGTCTGTTGTTCTGTGGTGTGGCGGAAAGAAGACCCACGTATGGATATACTCCTGTATTAGAACAAATCTTCTGTATCAGTTCATCAAGAGACTGGTACATCAATGTAGCACTGTTGCGGAACTTATGACTTTCATCAATGATAATAAAGCCATAATTTTTTTCTTGGAGTGTTCCACCAAAATCACCGGAATCTCGACTGTCGTCATCATCATTTTCGCACATTTCATCTTCTGAGACATTTCCGATACGTCCAGTTGTAATAAAGTCAATATATGGTGCAATCTTCTCGTCAGAATCTTTGTCGAACATGGTTATAGTCTTCTTCCAACTCGATTGAATGGCAGGAGGAGTAATGACCAAAACTTTACGTTCTCGTCCATCGTCTTCCGGCACGGACAAGAAACGCTTGATGATTAGCATACCAATGATTGTTTTACCAAGTCCCACTACGTCTGCCAACATAAAGCCTCCATGTTCGTGCATAATGCTGATACATCTCTTTACTGCTTCTATTTGATATTCCAGTTTATGAATGTTCGCCGGTAGATAAGTTTCTATCTGTTGTCCAAGCGATTTATCCACAATATCACCAAATTTTATTTGTAATAATTTAATATATAACTCATACGGAGTAAATGGTAGTTTTTCATTTTTACGTTCTTTTTCCACTTCATCTGTAATAGGTGCAGATTTAAGGACTTGTTCTAGGAATTGTTCATTCCAAGGCTCAGAGATTTCCCATTTCTCATTAAACCACAACAGATGAGATTTATTACCTGGTATTGCATCAAGCGATAATACTTGATTGGGCGCTGTTTCAATGTAATTTAACTCAGCATTGCCTTGCAGCCCCTTTTGAGTAAAATTTGTGCTTCCCACAATTCCTATGCCTATACCGTTTTGCTTACCATCGAAGATATAACATTTGGAATGCAGGAACTGCGTTTCGTCATTCGCATTTTTTCTAAACACGCGAATTTGAATCTTGGAATCATTGCTTTTAGAACAATAATCAAGGAGCAGACGTATAGCATCTTTATATTCCTCAGTAACATTAAGTTCGTGGATATCAGTTTTTATGAAATCCAGTGGATAATTCGAATCTTTATATTTAGGTGACTTTAATTGATTTGCGTATATATAAGGGTCTTTGCCTATAAGTAAACGAAGCGTTGTTCCATCTTTTTCAATAAAAGATCTCAAACTTTTTTGTAGTATAGCTAAACCGGGAATATCCCAATAACCAGTTGCAATACTGACTGTTTGAATGCCATCAATATCTAAACATTTTCTCAATGTCGCTGTCATTGAAAGCGCTTCTATGGAATTATCTATAAGTGTATTATTCATATTTGGCACCTTGTGTAATTTGATGAATATAAATTAATTGCGCTCTATTGTTTTGAACTTATTAATAGCTCTCGAATATCGACTTCTAATATTTGAGATATTCTTAATAATGTTTCAAGACTTGGTTGGGAAGTGTTTGTGCACCACTTGGATACAGTAGCAGGATCTTTCTCCAATTGTTTAGCTAGCCATTTATTGGTTCGCTTTTTCTCCACAAGCACAACCTTAATGCGGTTTATGTCTTTTTCTTTTTCCATAAGGATTTTCTTTCGTTCTATGCAAAGATAAAAAAGCCTGTCTATTTTTCATCATTTCAATAGGACTATTTGCAATAAAATTTGCGAATTAGTTCAATATTACAGCTATTTATTGATAACATAATTTCTTTTGGGGATAGAAATCTGTATCTTTGTCTAATAATTATTATTGATATGACAGCAATTGTAGGTACCATAAATCGTAGGGGTGTAGCTTTTGCTGCAGATAGTGCAGCTACACATACTGTGTCTTCAAAGCATAAAATAACAAATCATGCTAATAAAATTTTTGAGTTATCAAGATACCATCCTGTTGGCATTTGTATTTGTGGAAATCTGGATTTTCTAGGAATGCCTTGGGAGGATATTTTTAAGTTATTTAGGGATAAATTAGGTGATTCATCATGCGCACATCTTACAGACTATCCTTGTATTTTTTTTGAATTTGTAAAAACTCATATAATGTCTCATTTGATTGAAGATCAAATTGTAAATCTACGAGTTATTATAAATGGTTTTTTAGACGAGATTATAAATATATCAAGGACAAAATTGGAAGAAGAAGGTGCAGAGATATCGGAAGAAAAAGTATTTGATAAGATGCAAGAGACTCTTTTTTATTTTGATTATCTGTATTCTTCTGCTGAGAAATGTGCTGAATTTAAAGATTATACAATAGAAAACTTTAATAAATATGCAACAACAGTAATAACAGAAATATTAAACGAACTGTTGAGCTCTAAATTATGTCCAGAGGGATTTTTACAATTGTTTATCAAATCCTTATACAATATTATAGTTTCTACTGTTCATGTTTATCTTATTAACACTGAAATTATTTTCTGGGGGTATGGCGAAGATGATATATTCCCTTCTTATGTTTCTTTTGTCATAAGTTCTGCATTTGATGGTAGAATAAAATATACAAATAAAAGCGAATATATTGTTTCAAATATCAATAATGCCTGTGTTGAACCATTTGCACAAACTGATGTTGCAAATACCGTGATTAGAGGCATTGATGATGACCTTCGTCAAAAGTTTTACGAAAGCTATAACGAATCTATAACTGTGCTAAGAGATGAAATCATTTCTCAATTAGATTCAGCAGGGGCACCAGATGCTTTAAAAGACGCATTACATAACATTGATTTAAAACAATATACCGATTTATATATGCAGGGTATGAATCAGTACATACAAGAAAATTATATTATGAAGTTAGTTAATACTATTTCATATTTAAGTAAAGAAGACTTGGCTGACATGGCCGAAAGTCTAGTTAGAATGACATATTTAAAGCGACGTATTACATCTGAAGAAGAAAGTGTTGGAGGCCCAGTTGATGTTGCTGTAATAACTAAAGGTGACGGATTTGTTTGGTTAAAAAGGAAGCATTATTTCCCAGCAGAATTAAATCCACATTATTTTGAACGATCAAAATTAAAATAACTATGATTACAATATATAGTGAAAAAAAGGAAGTTCGTAATAGTGCTATGCCATTACAGAAGAAAAACAGTATGGATACAGAGTCCATCATATCTGATTCTTTAATAAGAATGCGAGAATTAATTAAAAATGATTTGCGTTCTGTGGAAAAAATCGGATGGAGGAAAGAAGAAAAGCAGAAATGACTTTTATATATTTACACTTGAAGGTGCTATAAATCCCCAATGATATGGTTTGTTCTTTAACCTTATAGGGTTATTTATAATAATTTGAATTGAATTATATCAAGAACAACGTCGTCTTTATCCATTATTAAAACATATAAATTATATTACAAAATAAAAAAGGAGAGGAAAACCTCTCCTTTTTTAAAAATCTACATTATACCTCCAACTCATTCAACGGCAACCCATAATTATATTGTCTGAAAAATCCTCTGTGGATAAGTTTCAAACCAAGGGTCTGATAATACTTGTAGTCATCATCCTCGGTACAGAGGTATTTGTAACCATAGCGCGGAGCGTACTCTTTGAAAAAGCGGGCAAGGTCTTTCAGGTTTTCCTGCTGGTTTCGTTTGAAGTTGCTACGCACAATGATAATGCTCCAGTCGGGATAGTGACCTACGCCACAACTGTATTCCCAAAAGCGGATATATAAATCCATTTCGCCTACATGGACAGAAACACAAATGCCGTTGGCGTTGTGCATGACGGAACAGCAATTTCTATAACCGAATCTCTCACACAAATAGAGATTGAAATCGTAAATAAAATCGGAATAGTTCATAATAATTTGAATTTTGATGGTTAATAAAAAATTGATTATAGACTGAAACCTCGCTTGCGTTTCGGTTTCTTTTTCTTCTTTTTAAGCCGGTTGGCCTGTATCGCTTCCTCCGTATCATAATCCGTAGGAGAGGGCGTGAACAATCCCACACTGATGCTGGAATGATTCTCCTGCTGGTATTCATGACGAGGTTCCTCGCGTATGGTTTCTGCCTGTGCCTGGCGCCGGTTCATGGTAGCAGAAAGAGCGTTATATCTCAGCTCCTGATCAATGTTCAGGAAACTGAACTGGCGGTCAATCTTGGAACCGCTAAAGGTCAGTTGGTCACATGTGAACTTGACACCTTGCATCTCTCCGGTCGTGCGACTTAGCTTCCATTGCGTATCAATTCCGTACTTCCGTAAGGCCAATCTCAGTTCACTCCAGCTTCGGGCGTTCGGAACTTCTCGTTTCAAGGCATGATAGATAAAATACTTAACCCTATCGTGATGGCGCAACCGCATGAAATTGACATGCTCTTTTCCTTCGGCAAAATGCAAACGGTAACGAGCTGTCAGCATCTTGCAGACCTTTTCATTCCGGTAACGGTCGTTCTTGTCGCTGATGGTGCGGCCGTCATTATCCACCCGGTTGTAAACGATGTGACAATGTGGATGATCACGGTCGGTATGTCGGGCGATGATGAACTGCGTGTTCTCGATTCCCATTAGCTTCATATAGTCGTGGGCGATTCTTAGCATCAGTCCATCATCGTCACGGATGCGGTCCCCGTCCTCTGCGGAAAAGCTCAATGATATATGACCGACCGTGTTCTTGACCTTGTCGTTCAGTAAAGTCTGCAACTCGAATTGCTCCGCTATTTCTTCAGGCGAACCGTAGACACCAACCGCTTTCAACAGGCGCGATTTATCTTCTTTCAGCACATAGTTTACGCACCCGGAAAACGATGTGCCCTTGACAATTTTACCTATCATCCTTGAGTTGTTTTATGAGTTGTGAAATCTCTTGGGCGACGTTTCGGCACTCATCGGCCACACGATAAAAACCGTAAGCATTGGCTCGTCTAGCAAGCTGATTCAGGTTTGTGCTTTCTCCAATCAGTTTACGGATGATATCAAGATTTTCTCTCGTAATTCGTTCGCGCACCGTACCGTGTTCGATGAGTGAACGCACTACTTCGCTTTGACTGCGTTTGCTGCGTCGGCTGAGTGCTCTAAGCCAGCCGAACTGTTCGTCTGTAAGACGGATTGTAACTGTATTTTTCTTGTCCATAATATTTGCTTTTGAGATTAATAATTGTGACCATCGGGAGCCGTCTCACCTTTTTTTGAGGTGAGCAAGTGGCCGGGAAATGTAATACACCGGCATAAACTTGCTCCAGTGAAAAAGAAGTGAATCAGACATCTGAAAGTTATCATTTGAAAAGTCCTTTTCGGGTACGTTGAGCCGTTGCTGAAAGCGGTGCTTTCACTACATTGACAAGCTGTAAATCGAAGGTCTCGACCAGTGTTTTCAAGGCCGGATTTAACGCGATAAGACGATTGAGAATAGCCTCCTTTGTTTCTTCTCTCAGCAGAAAATCGGCGATGTCATAACCTGCATCACGTTCTTCTTTTGTTGCGTTTCTTTCCATAAAATCGAAGAGAGAAACCTCTATTCCCAAGCTCCGGATCATCTCTATTTTGCTGTTCCAATAGTCGGTTGCCCCAAGGTCGGGGAAGAGCAGAACACGTCGGTTTTTCAATACGCTCATGGCATCCCGATTGAACGCTCCATTCTTTCCGCCCGAAGCAATCCATAGATATTGTGGCAGATAGAAACTGGATATCAAAGCGCTTTTTTCACTCTCCACAAGGGCAACCGGACGCTGCTGGTCAGAGGACAAAAGGTGTTCACCAAACAGGCATTGCCGGAGGTTGAAATTCTCCTTCTTCAAAAGGGAATGTACCCACGTTATGTAATTGTGCGGCTCTTTAATCCGTCTTCCGTTTTCGGGATTGTAGAGCATCACTTTACCGGTACGTACCCGTCCGGAAATATCCACCTGCCAGAAAACCGTAGCTCCCGGCCAATGCTTCGAGGTTCCCACATGGTAGCGCAACATCAGCTCTTCGGTTGCCTCTTGTCCGAAATGGAAACTCAGGAATTGAAACAGCTTGTTCGTGTGATACAGCTTCAGGGACTGCCTCATGATTTCTGGCTCAATGAATGAAGGCGCAGGAGACAGACTGATGCGAGGCTTTGACACCGGCACAAATTCTTCGCTCAATCGCTCTTTGGCAATCGGATTCTCGTCAAAATACATTTTGGGCGTATAGTTGTAGCCGCACTTTTGTTCATGGTTGCATCGCCCTACATAATCGGGAAAACTAATTTGCTTTTCCGTATCGATGTATTTGGCGAAACAACTTTTGCGGTGGCAGTTCGGACATGTATGCCGGGTACTGACACCTTTGTATGGTTCTAATGTGAATCTGTAATTCATTTTTCTTTCTGTTTGGATGTTACTATGCACATTTTCGCAACTTCACAAACCCCTCGGTTGCGAAAATGTGCATAGTAACAGGTTTATTTACTGTATTCTCCATGATTCTCTTTTCTGAATAATGTTCCGATGTGTCGTTTTAGAAACATCTTGAAAGCATGCTCTTTCATCCCGTAGCTTTCAGCAATGCCGATACCTTCTGCCGTTGTAAACCTCTGAGGCAGGTTCAGGTAGATGTTGCGGTGCAATTCGCTCAACTGTTCCTGGCTGATGGTAGTCTGCACCTTTACAGCTGTAGTCCGAAAATATTCAGTCAGCAGGATGGCACGATTCACACTTTCAAGGTCAATCGTATGCTTGTCACACTCTCCGCAAGTCCATCGGGCAAGCTGGATAATCAGACAAAACCGGATAATGTAGATTTCCAGTTTGCAGTAAATACCGACCAACGCATCATTGGTTTCCATATCACATTGGCGGGCATTTTCATGCTGCCAACCGTAAAGCCGTTGCTTGGCTTCTTCATCGAATGGCAGGCATTGAGGCTGCAACTCATTATTCTCGTCATGCGGACAATCCTGTGCAATCAACTTGTCTATAATCTGTTGCCACTGGATTTCCAGTTCTTCAGGAGTTTCCCGGTCGTTCCATCTGCTTTTCAAGACAGATTCAGGCATCACGAAAAGAATACGGTCGATGAATCCGTTACTCGAACGCTCGCCCTTGACCAGTTCACCCAGAATCTTCTTTTGGATGGTACCGATAACGGAGATATAGGGACGTCTGATAAAAATGGAACTTTGCGTACTCTTGCGGTCGGAAATCGTGGGCTTCGCATTGAACACCGAAAGCCAGAACTGTTCTTCCGAACCGTTATTGTAGCGATTGAAATTCTTGAACCAGGCCGACAACTCGTCCGACCAAAGGCAGAGTCCTCTTGGATTCTGGGCATGTATCAGGCTCAATCCTTCGGGAGTAATATCCGAAACAAGAAAGCGTCTGCGCACGGGAGTCTGCGGAAACTCATCCAAACCAGCTTCCATGCGTTCCTTTTTGCTCATAGACATAGTACGTTCATACTCTGCATACAATTTCTGATACTCCTGATTCTGACAATAGTCGTGCTCAATAAACGGCTGGAAAGCGAAACTCAGCGGATGACTCTTATTGGCCCCGGGGCGACCAATCAGTGCCATGTACAGAATGGGACTTTCCAGCCAGTTGCGCTTCACCTGCACCAGATGGGAGTTGCCAATCCCCACGGCAATGGCTGCAAGGATAGCCGCAGCAACATAATCCACGGGATAGCCCTGACAATCGTGCAAACTGCTGATGATACGCTGAATCCTGATAGGAAAGACTTCTATCGGGAACTCCCCGCCGGACATCTTGGCTCCGATGCGTACAGCCTCGCCGATAATACCTTCTGCTGTTAATTTGGAGGTTGCCATAGCCATGCAGATCAAAAGTTATAACCTCCCTTTGGTTTGCGTTTCGCTCCATGTACTATCTCCGCAGCCTGTTCCTGAAGTGACATGGCCTGCATCTGCTTGCGTCCGGACTCAATCCATTGCAGCAGCTCATCTTCATAGAAGTAGAGTTTCTTACCTCGTTTGTAAGCTGGAATCAGTCCTTTACGCGCAAGCGTGTAAATGGTAGGCTTCGCCTTTCGTGTGATTTTACAGGCTTCGTCAATTTCAATAAGACGGTGCTTGTCGGAAGAAGTCTGCGGTTGCAATGCCGCCACCATTTGACGGATTTGTTCCATCTGTTCTGTGAGATAACCTACCGCCTGCGGCAGCTTATCAAAAGTGATTTGTTCGTTTGCCATACGTACTCGTTTTTAATTGTTCGCTAGCAAAGGAAATTGGTGTTTTGATGGTGGAAAACATCACCGGAATATAACTGTGAGATAACTTTTGGTGGTGATTTGTAGTAGTATATAATTGAATTTTAGAGTATTAGATACGGATCAATATTGCTTTCAATAATATTTTTGTGAGTTTGGATAAAAAGAGCCATAAAATGTGTAATTGTAAATAATAAAAGGCATAACACTTTGTCTGATTAGTTTTACTAATTTTGTACGCAGAAAAATTAGTGATAAAGCGTTAAATATTATATGAAGGATATGAAACAATTTATACTTAAACCAACTATAGAAGCCATACTTGCAATTCTTCATATGGAGAACTGTAAGGTAAATGGTATTGAAGGCGTTCCAAATATAAATAAATTGAGCATAAACCCTAGTCATTTTGACCTGGAGTTTAATGCCACTACTCAAGCTATACCCCAAAGTATCAATATAGAATATTTGCCTGAAATTATATTAGAAGCAGTTAATAGTGTATACAAAATACCACAAAATACTGCGTATTTTGAAGGTAATATAATCATTGGAAGCAAAAATGAACAACATTTTGATATACGATTTAATAAACTTACTCAAGTGACGTTGGTAGAAGAAAAACAATATTTTTGGCGTTTTATTTATCCAATTAACGGACATGAGTGGTTTATGAAAATAAAGGCTTTGCCTTACACTGATGATTTAGGTAAACATCACTTCTCTAATTTAATAACAGTTGAGCTGGAAGGCCATAGTATGAATCTTTATTCCTCTAATTTTAATAATTGTCATTGGATGATTATTGAATCAACAGAGTCTATTACATACGATGAAATGGATCACAGAGTGATGTCAATAATTGTGGCTCTTGGTTTCGTTATAGGAAAGCGATATGGTGATTATTGTTTTCATGTGGCTAGTAATGAAATATCTTTTTCAAAACTTGAAGGAATTGAAGTTTTGTCGTTGCAGAAGGCTCAATATTGTCCTTTCAAGATTCTTCAACCTAATAGTAATCTTATAGTAGAATACTTGCAACAATATGATTATCAAGAATATGCTTTAAAAGAGATTCAGTGTACACTTGGTGATGGAACTAGATGGTACTATGAAGAAGACTCATCCGTTACAATTGATGCTTTTAATAAATTAGCCCAACTTTGTTATAAAACAAATGACATGTTGATAGCAGCTAATATGCTAATTGATGGGAGTTTGATGAACATAGAGTATCAAAAGCCATTCTTTCATGTAACTTTAGAAACTATAACATCGGCATTGTTGAAAGGGGATAATTTAACATCACCTCCAATAATGCCACAAGAGATTTATATACAAGAAGTAGCTCCTGTATTGATTAAAGCATTACAAAATATTCAGAATCTTCCACAAGATGCATTAAGTATATTTTCTCAGCGTATAGAGCATAATCTTAATTCTGCACCTAATGCCAATAAGCTAGAATCTTGTTTTCCGAAATATGGATATGAACTTTCAAAGAACGATAAAGAAGCCATCAATAAACGTAATTCCACTTTTCATGGTCACTTAACTAATGAAAAGAAATCTTTGAGAGAACAGCGCAATGAATTATTTGCTATGGGGCTACGATTGCATAAACTGTGTTCAATTTTATTATTAAAAGATGCTGGATTTACAGGAAAAATTCTCAATAATGAAGTTCTATTTGGCATAAAAGAAGCTTGCAATCGTAAAGAGCCTATTTTTATTACAATATGAATTATACTTATAACTATTTAATAAAAAATCTGCTATTTAGATTCGAAAAATGTGAATTGGAGATAAATAAAGTTTTATTATTCTACTTTTAAATTTTTGTTTATTCTAATTTGACTAATTGTTTCGGTATTAGACATCTTACGCTCAATAGTTGAGATTTCCAAGTCGCGAAGGGTATGGGCAAAAACATTCTTGATGAATGTGGCTGTGTGAATGCGCTTTTTGCTGAACGCTTTACCAATATTCCAACCAAAGTGCATAATGTCAATGCTTTTAAGCTGTGAGTCAACCTTTACAGGCGATATCTTTTGTAAGGTATCGCCTGAGCTATATTCTGCGACATATGCACATAGACGGTTGAGGTCTTCTTCACTCATATAGGCAACCATTGTTTGCTTCGTATAGTTGAGAACCTTTTCCAATTTGGTTTGAATAGCGCGATTCTTTTCTGCAATAGCATTGGTGCGCATGACTTCATATTCTGAAGGTTTGGAGATTGTTTCTTCAGTAGTAGGAGCAGACTCAATGACATCAGGTGTAGCTTGGTTTGAATCTTTGATTGTAGGGGCTTCCGGAAAAGAAACGGCGTCATTGTTATCTTTCATCTTTTGAAAAGCAGAGAAACGAAATAGAAAAGCTTCTATGCGTGGCAGCAGAAACTGATTGAAAGTTATCTGCAAACTGGCATATAGTGCTGTCAATACAATAACTGTTGCAAAAAATGCAACTGCACTACTGAAGTCATCAATGCCTTTTGACAAAACAAACTGACGAGCTAAAACGCCAACAACAAGAGTACCTACCAATACAAGGGAATAGAGAGCTATATATTCTATATTTTTCTGATTCATAGTGATATTTGCTAATTGTTTGTGCGCAAATATATGTCATTTCATAGATACCATGTTATAAATTCAAGAAAGTGGCAGCATTTGTCCTCGATATGTAGCTTTTTTCCTAGTTAAGAGTATAATAGCTATGAATTAAATTCGGCTTTATTATGTAATCTATTATTTTGGATTTAATCTTTTAGAAAACAATAAAATTGTGGTAGCTATTAATATTAAATGTGTATATTTGCTTGTAAATCAATTTTATAATATGCATATAGTCTATAAAAGCAAACCTATGCCGATTCATATTGATGAATATGAGCATAATTCTTTTGAATATGATAAATGGATCATATCAGATGATTATAGGGAATTAAAACCTGGCTATGAATATCGTATTATAGTTTCTACAAAAGGAACGATCAAAGATTATAATGACTTAACATATGATTCAATTTTGGCATCAGGTTTTGTGGAAAAACTAACGATGTTACTTAAATATGTCTTAGGAGTTTCTTTGAATTCTCCTCATAATCAGATATTTCACAAAAGAATTAGAGCTATAGATTTTAGAGAGATACCTAGAGGTTGGGAAGCTAATATTGCTGAAATTGATACATATTTAATGGAAACGCTTCCTTCATTTGCACGAGCAGTTCCTATTCCTACTAATGGAAATATGAAAACCTCTATTTTGGATGAATTACATATTGCTCTTAATAATTATGATTCTTTGGATGAAGAAATTAAAGATTTAATAGCAGTGCATAATAGTGCTGTTGAATCCGACGAAAGAGCGTGTTATCTAATTATGGGGAAACTAATTGACATGATTAATTGGTTATATCCATTAAAGCATAGACTTGATAGACGAATTAAAGAAACCTTTCCTGAACTAATTCCTTTCTTTGGAGATACAACAATAAAAGATTTAATGGGAATTGCTAATTCAAGAAAAGAAACAAGGCATTATAATGCGTCACCTCAATCATCTCATCCTGCATTAACAAATCAAGAGGCTGAATTATATTTTCAGCTTATAGATATTTTAGCTTTAAATATTGTTCGAATAAGACTTGGTTTACCTAAAATTACTGTGGAAGATGAGAAATAATAAATGAATAGGGAACTCTGAGAAATCAGAATTCCCCATTGATAATATAGAATTACTTCAGCGAAATCTTATTCGCCGTTTCGCGTTTCTTGGAATTGACCAAATCAGCATAGATTTGAGTGGTAGTGACATTCTTATGCGTCAGCATCTTCGAGACTGTGTAAATATCTGTGCCTAAAGAGATTTGGATGACGGCGTATGAATGACGAAAGCAGTGGAAGGTTATGTGCTTTCTGATTCCGGCTTCAGAAATCCATTGTTTCAAGGGATGGTGAGTCATGGAACGGGTTAAGCCTTTGAAGACTTTTCCGGTACTCCATTCGCCACACAACTCCAGCGCTTCTTGACTGATGGGGAGGGTAGCTTCTGTTTCCGTCTTTTCGGTGCAGATACGGATGTAATAGCCTTGATCCGGACCGACTTCAAAGTCACGCCAGTCCAGCTTCAAAATATCACTGATACGGAGACCGGTCATGCAGGCAAACAGGGATGCCTGTTTCAAGACTGGAATCTTGCATGGTGTAGCCGCCAGTTTCTTGACTTCATCAAGTGTCAGATACTCTTTCTTGACCTCTTTCCATT
>OGND01000455.1_pt1 | contig 26946 bp, 29 predicted proteins | sample 1573381 | NCBI WGS metagenome assembly OGND01 (sample SAMEA2581989, study PRJEB24529) | metagenome | biome: Human gut stool | place: China | collected 2011
ATGTGTTTTAGCATTTTTTTCCGTGGTTGCAAGCTACTCAAATCTTTCCACTTTTATTTTCGGCTGCAAAAATACAGATATAAATTGGAATAATTACAAAGTTATCCCTCTTTTAACATAGCTTTATATAAATTGGGTAAGCCTTTTTCTCATTTCCTCCATTGTCAGTCCCGAAACAGGGTGCACCACCTCACCGGCAATTTCCGCCAGCGGGTCCATGACGAAACTCCGTTCCCCCATCAGCGGATGCGGCAGTGTCAGTTCCGGAGTCTGCATCACCGTATCATCGTACATCAGCAAGTCGATGTCTATCGGCCGGTCACTATACACCCCCTCCACCGACTTGGCCGTTCTGCCCATTTCCTTCTCGATAGCCTGCGTCAGATGTAGCACCTCCAGCGGATCGAGCAGCGTTTCCGAGCATGCCGCCGCATTCAGAAAATCATTATCCGACACAAATCCCCAGGGAGCAGTCCGATAAAAAGAAGATAGGGAAGTCACCTTCCCTATCCTGTCATTTATCAATCGGACGGCAGTACGTAAGTTTGCTTCTTTATCGCCCATGTTTGTACCCAGGCCCAAGTAAACTTTTGCCATGGTATCCGTTTATTTATCCAGTATCAGCATTGCATCCCCGTAAGTACCGAAGCGGTAATCCTCTTTCAGCGCAATGTTATAAGCATCCATCACCAGTTCATATCCGCCATAAGAACAAACCAGCATCAGCATTGTAGACAGCGGCATATGGAAGTTGCTGACCATCGCATTAGCCAGTGAGAAATCGTACGGAGGGAAAATAAACTTGTTTGTCCAACCCTCGAATTCCTTCAGGTGTCCGTCGGTACCCACAGCAGTTTCTATGGCACGCATAACGTCAGTACCTACCGCGCACACCTTATTGCCACGATCCTTTGCCTCGTTTACGATGCGGCAAGCCTCAGCCTCCACAAACATCTGTTCCGAGTCCATCTTATGCTTGGTAAGATCCTCCACATCGATATCACGGAAACCACCCAGTCCGCAGTGCATGGTGATGAAAGAGAAATCGATACCCTTTATTTCCATACGCTTCATCAGTTCACGGCTGAAGTGCAATCCCGCAGCCGGTACCGTTACAGCCCCTTCATTCTTCGCGAAGATTGTCTGGAAGCGTTCCTCATCCTCCGGTTCAGCCGGACGGTGGATAAACGGTGGCAATGGCGGTTCACCAAGCGCATAAAGCGCCTTCTTGAACTCATCGTGCGGTCCGTCGTACAGGAAACGGAGTGTACGTCCGCGTGAAGTCGTATTATCGATTACTTCCGCCACCATCGAGTCATCATCTCCGAAATAAAGCTTGTTTCCGATACGTATCTTACGAGCCGGGTCCACCAGCACATCCCACAGGCGCAGTTCCTCATTCAGCTCACGCAACAAGAACACCTCGATACGTGCTCCGGTCTTTTCTTTATTACCATATAAACGTGCAGGAAATACCTTTGTATCATTAAAGATAAATACGTCCTTGTCATCAAAATAATTCAAGATATCCTTGAATACCACATGTTCAATCTCTCCGGTAGCCTTATGAACCACCATCAGTCGCGACTCATCTCTGTACTTCGCCGGATGCAGTGCGATCTTATCTTCCGGCAACTTAAATTTGAATTGTGACAGTTTCATCTTATTATCCTTTCCTTAATCGTTTGTAATTTCTATATCCTGTTGGTCGAGCCATGCCTCAAAGTCATCCACCTGCATGCAGTCCTCCAGTCTGACATCCCCTACCCGTGTCCGTATCAGTCCGGTAAGGTGCGCTCCGCTGTTCAGCGCTTCACCGATATCGCGTGCCAGCGCCCGGATATACGTTCCCTTGCTGCATACCACACGAATCTTGATTTCCGGCAGGTTACATTCCAGCAACTCAATTTCATCAATCACCAGCGTCTTCGGTTTCAGCTCCACCTCATCCCCCTTGCGGGCAAGGTCGTATGCACGTTTGCCGTCCACCTTACAAGCCGAAAAAGCCGGCGGAATCTGCTCTATCGTTCCCACGAAATTCTTCAGCGTATCCTCCACCAGCTGGCGTGTGATATGCTCCGTCGGATACGTAGCGTCAATCTCCTTTTCCAGGTCGTACGAGGGAGTTGTAGCCCCCAGTTGCAGCGTAGCGATATACTCCTTGGTGTGATACTGGAACTCCTCGATACGTTTGGTAGCCTTTCCGGTACAGATAATCATGACCCCCGTAGCCAGCGGATCAAGCGTTCCGGCGTGTCCTACCTTTATTTTCTTCACTCCCAGCTTGCGGCTGATATGATACCTCACTTTATTCACAAGCGCGAACGATGTCCATCGCAGCGGCTTGTCAAAATATAACACTTCTCCTTCTTTAAAGTTCATCCGTTTGTGTTTATGACAGCAAGCTTGTAACAATCGTGATGATACCCACGATGGCACAATACACGCCAAACCAGATCAGCTTGCCCTTCTTTACAATATTAATCATCCACTTACATGCGATACATCCCGAAACGAAAGCAGCCAGGAAGCCTACCACCAGCGATGCCGTACTGATGCCCGCACTTACCGCAGAAGCATCCTTTATAATCTTCATTCCATCCAGCAAAGCCTCGCCCAGAATCGGCGGTATCACCATCAGGAAAGAAAACTGAGCCAGCGTTTCCTTCTTGTTACCCAGTATCAGACCGGTAGCGATTGTACTTCCCGAGCGCGATAGTCCCGGCATTACCGCACAAGCCTGTGCCAGTCCGATAATAAACGCATCCCTCATGCTGATACGTTCCTTCTGTCTCGGTTTCGCATAATAAGAGAAAGTCAGCAGTACAGCCGTCAGCAGGAGCATACATCCCACAATCAGCAGTCCCGAGCCGAAAATCTCCTCCACATAATCCTTAAAGAACACCCCCACAATGCCGATCGGAATCATCGATACCACGATGTTCAATATATATTTCGTTTCCTCGTTCAGCTGCCATTTAAACAGCCCGCGGAATATCCAGTCTATTTCCTTCCACAAGATAACCAGCGTACTCAGCACCGTTGCCACATGCACCACGATGGTAAACGTCAGATTCTCCTCCCCTTCTATGCCGAACAGTGCCGATCCGATAGCCAGATGTCCGCTGCTGCTCACAGGCAGATATTCCGTCAATCCCTGCAGAATACCCAAGATCAATGCTTCTATCCAGCTCATTCCGTCAGATTATTATCGTTATCTTGAATACTTTTCGGTTTGCGCAGTATACCGTAAATCATGAAAATAAATCCCAGGAAGCAAACCAGCGGTGCTACCTTGATACGACGTACACTGAAAATATCAGGCTCGAAAGTCGTTTCCGTAGAGCCCGGTCCCGTCATCAGCAGGAAACCGATGATAATCACCACCATACCCGCAGCCAGCAGGATGAAGTTCGTTTTATCAAAGGCAAAGTTCTTTTTATCCATATTGAAAAGAAAAATTGATTGGTTAGTTTCACCTATTATATATAATACAATTCACTCACTTTCATGCGGAGATACTTGTTGATGGAAATAAGTGCGCAGAGCGAAGTAATCAGCACCCCGAAAACAAAAACCGCTCCCATCACTACAACCATCACTCCCGGTGTAACCACCGCCAGCAAGTCCGGTTCATAATGCACCAGCATATACGCCAGTCCTATCAGTACCGCATCCGCCATCGTAGCTGCCAGTATCCCTATCCACATGTTGCGCAGCAAAAACGGCCGTCGGATAAACGACCAGCTGGCCCCCACCAGCTTCATGGTATGAATAAGAAAACGTTTCGAATATACCGCCAGCCGGATGGTATTGTTGATAAGCGCAAACGAAATCAGCGTAAGCAGCGCCGCCAGTCCGAGTAATACAATACTGATTTTCCGGATATTACTGTTTACCGCATCCAGCAGATCCTGCGGGTAATTGATCTCTATCACCTGCTTGTTCTTCGACTGAATCTCATCCTTTATCCACGCAACGCTGTCAGAATTTGCGTAATCCGCATTCAGCTTCACCTCGATGGAAGCCGTAAACGGATTATGCCCCAGAAACTCCGCCGGATCTGTTCCCATCGCCTCCGTCTGCTCCTTCAGCGCCTGCGCCTTCGATATATACGTCGTCTGCTTTACGTATACCTCCTTGTTCAGCTGTTTCTGAAAGCGGAGAATATCCGTTTCCTTCATATCGTCACTGATCAGAATCGAGAAAGCGATATTCTCGCGGACATATACAGAAAGATTGTTGGCAGCCATTACGAAAAAAACGACTATCCCCAACAACAGCAGGACAAGCATCGTGCTGATGCTCGACGTCACGAACTGCATATCAAAGAAAGATCCCGGTTTTCTGCTCATACCCTTACTTTTTTCTGAATACGTAAATCATGGAACTGCTCTGTTCCTTTTTCACCAGCGAAGCAAACCACGCCTCCGTTCCCTTAATCATCCCTTTCAGGAAAGGCATACGGCTTCCCCGGTACTTTTCCGAAAGCATGGAAACATAAAACGCGTCAAACGGCATCGGATGCCGTTCGGTCAGGATAAAATCATATTTCGCACCGAACTGCTGCATGACAGAAGGCGTAAAATGCCACAGATGCCGCGGTGCATCATACGCCGCCCACATCTCTCTGTAATGCTGCGCATCGAACGAAACCGGATTAGGTACAGCTACCACCAGCACACCACGCTCTTTCAGCATGTCGGCAAGTCGTTTCCAGGTACCGTTTATATCCTGCAAATGCTCCATGACATGCCACAGCGTAATCACATCGAAGCTCCCTTTGCCGTAAGCCGCCAGCGCTTCCGGAGCCTCCACCATCAGCTCGAAATGCTCCTTGGCAAACGCCCGTGCCTGCGGACTCTTCTCGATGGCAGAAACCTTCCATCCCCGTTTCTGCATGAAATGGCTGAAATACCCCGTACCCGTACCGATATCCAGCAAGCTGCCGTTTCGGGTACCGCAGATCCGCTCTATCAGCGAAGCCTTGCGTCCCAGCATAAAACCGCGTACATAGTGATACAGACGGTTGGCAAGTCCCTTGCGCGTATCCGTGTGCGAGATATAATCCGGCGATTCATAATACCTGCCTATCTCACTTTCGTCGGGCACATGCTGCGTAAACAAAAAACCACACGCCTTACAGCGGTAAATCGTAAATTTTTCACCGGTGGCATAATGGTCCGTACAAGTCATGACTTCCTCAAAATGCGTTTTTCCGCAGAGAGGACATGTATCTATATTGAGTATATTCACTTTATTCCCTAATTTGCTGCAAAATAACAAATAAATCGGGTATGGAGGGTGTTTTGTTAAGGTTCTTTAAGAGTATAAGAATTTATAGACTATATACCCTACCCATTCGTGCAGCAGTTCCGGCCATTGGGCCAGCGTACCCACAGAAGGTATGAAGCTTACACTTTGTCCTTTTACATCTACCCATGGATCTGTAATGTAACAGTCCGGATAAATTCCTTCTGCCTGAAAAGCACTGACCGAACGCTTCATGTGTACGGCAGAAGTAATGATCACTACAGGGGCAGTATCCATCTCCTTGCCTAACAATCTTTTGGTAAATGTAACATTCTCTCTGGTATTGTTGGCAAAGGTTTCCATGATGATATCCTCTTGGGGAATACCCAGTTCGTTCAGGTATTTCATCATCCCCTGTGGATTTCCCTGTAAGCCTTTTCCATCCTTACTTTGGATAATAGATCCATCCGAGGCCAGTACCAGTTTTTCAATTCTTCCACACTTATACATCCGGATTCCCTCCGTCAACCGGTCCGCTATTCCACTGAATTCCGGACGGTTCCGTTCCCAGTCCCAGAAACTGTATCCGCCCAGTACAATTCCATACTTGTAAGTTTTGCCTTCCGGCAGTGGACGGTCGTATTCCTTGTACCAGTGCTCTTCCGCTTTCTTCAGCAGCGGTGTATTCGTAAAGATCAGTGCCAGCAAAATAGCTGTAGCATATAGTCCCCTCTTCCATTTCCTGTTTTTGATTATCAGTCCGATAAGTAACGGAAGCAAGATAAATGTAACCGGAGTAGTTGCTAAAAACGCTAAGAATGACAACATTGTTGAAATATTTAGTTGTTTTTATTGCGAATTGGTTTTTCTTTAAAATCTAGTTTGGTCAATTGCAGTTCAGGAAGCATCCGTTTTATCTTGTTGACAAAGACATAGCATATAGCATTGACTTCTAAACGATTAGTATTAGAATAAAATGTTTCAATTTTTTTGCTATATACGGTACGGTCTTTTGTATACTTCCGTTCTCTTTAAAGCGATAAGTTCGTTCAACTTGCTTCCATCCCTCGTCTTAGGCATATTTCGCAATATAGTACTTTTCATTTTTGTATTCATAAAATGTACTGGAACCATTGACTTGATTTTCCTTACAGAACAGATTATTATCTCCTCTTATTGCTTTATAAAAAGGCTCCGGTAATACATGAAGCGGTATATTCCTGTTATAATGTTTCATCATACCAGTTTGAGCTTCTACTCCATTGAAATAGAAAATGAATCTATTATTATAGTCTTTTTGCGTCAGAGGAGAACACACAATACCGTCTGTAGACTTCAAATACTCTGTTCTGATTTGATTGTCTGCTTTATGTATTTTGTATATAGCTTTAAATGTACTGTTATAACCATTATTACATAATCAAATATACAATTAATAGGTAATATTGTTACGTTTCTTATTATCGCTAATTTTTAATTATTGCTTTGGGGTATTATATATTAAAAAGTTTTGCTTAGTTGTCATGCTTATTATATGTTTTTATAAAATATTAATTTTGCTAACATGTTTTTCTGTTGCTTAACTCAGATTGAAATAGTTTCATCCATTCATCAATGATGCTATTGATAGAAAAGTCATTAACTCTTGCTAAAGCTTGATTACTCATTTCTTTTCTGATATCTGGATGTTGTATTAAGTAGATTAATTTTTCGCTTAATGATTTTATATCTCTATTATAAACTAATAATCCATTCTTACCATCAGTGATAATATCTCTAGGTCCAAATTGACAAGAAAATGCAATAGGAGGTAAACCACAGGCCATTGCTTCTAATAGAACTAGACCAAATCCTTCAAAATAAGATGTCATTACAAAAATAGAGGAATTTGACATCTCCTTCTTTATATTATTAGAATATCCACTTAATTCAATACTATTTGAAAGTTGAAGTTTTTTTATTTCTTCTTCTAAAGTGTTTTTTTCAGGTCCATCTCCCACTATCTTGATTTTCCAATTGGGACATTTTTGATAAATCAAACTCCACGCCTTGATAAGCGAAAGGAAGTCTTTTTCTGTACTTAATCTTCCAACAGCAATTATATAATTAGAATTATTGTTGTAATTATATGTTGGTTCGAATGTTAGTGGGTTATGGATATAAGTATATTTATTATTATTAGGGAAAAAAGTGTCTTTATCTTCTTTTGTTAGCAAAACTATTTTGTCATATCCTTTTGATATGACCTTATAATCTAAGAATTTTAAGATTTTTGCTAATATTTTCGATTTATAGGTGAAATCTCGATAGTTGGAGTTGAAATGTATTTCTCTGATTTTTATGGCTTTTGTGTGAAGTAAAGGTACTATATATTTTTCACTTTGTCCTACACTGATAATTATATTTGGCTTTATTTGTGAAATGGCTTTTTGTAGTTTGAAATAATGCTTTATCAACTTGAAATTGGACAATATTTGATGTAACCTGGATTTATAATCATCCTTGTAATAGTTTATTTCCAAATTGATAAAGTGTATTTTAGGAGATAACTCATGAGTTAATGGATGGTGCATCCAATTGTCTGTTACAATAATATATACATCATTGTCAGGTATTTCAGCCAATGTGTTGGCTTTTAAAAGAGTGACTTTTTGTATACCTCCTAGGCCGCGAATGCTATTTATGGAATAGACAATTTTCATATACTCATTTTTTTAATTTATGTATTAACTCATTTATAAGCATGAAACAATTATATGTTATAGGTATATAAAGGAATAAAAGTAAACCTATTTTTTTAGATAAACTGATATGTTGATTTTGAATAAATTCTTTTATTGTTTGTTTCTTTAGTGTTAAGGATTGGCTGACTGCATAGTTATTCCATTTTGTTTTTTCAGCATGATATCGAACGTTAATCATTGTCTTATATAGTTTTTGTAGACAATATGCTCTATATAAGCTATTTTCTACAGGAATCTCATGTAAACATACAAGATATGAATATGCACGATCTATAAAATTTTGATTTACAGGTTGATGAGTTATAGAAGAAGGCCTTTGCACCCAATAGTATAGCGGAAGGTTTACTAAAATAGCTGAGTTTGTTTTGAGGTATATTTTGTTATTGAACTCTGTATCTTCTGTTCCTGTCTGTTTAAATTTTGAATTGCTAATAAGATTCTTTTTATATAATTTATTACAGACTACTTGGAAGTTAATTTCAGGCCATTTTAATATGGGGTCATTAATATTATATAATCGTCTCATTAAGTTTAAACCGTTAACAATAAAAGTATTGTTATTATTGATAGATGGTATGAAATCTTCTTTTTTATATTGTTCTACTTGTTTAAGTGTCACCATTGAAAAATCATAATCTCCTTTTTGTAATGCCTCATAGAGTATTTCCAGCATTTGAGGATGAATATAGTCATCGCTGTCGACAAATGAGATATACTCTCCGGTTGCATGGCTTAAACCGGTATTTCTTGCATTATAAACGCCTTTGTTTTGCTGATGAATAGCAATGCATCTGTTATCACGTTTAGCATATTCATCACAAATATTTCCTGAGTTATCCGTAGAGCCATCGTCTATTAATAGTATTTCAAAGTCTTTGTATGTCTGGTCAAGGATGCTTTCAATGCATGTTGGTAAATATGTTTCTACGTTATAAACAGGGACTATAATACTTATCATAAGGTTAATATTTTATATTATTTTCTTTATACATAAAACTAATAACATCAGCACTCTTTTCATGTTGTGCTTAGCTGCAAAGAAGAAGACTTTCCAATGTATGGGAAAGTGAGTCAAATCAAGCTTTTGATATGCTTCTTTATAATGTGGCTGATTAATGATTTCAGCTATTTTATCTGTTTTCTTTTTTAGAGTATTGGGTGACAAGCATTCATTTAGTCCCAGTCCGATAATGCTGAGCGCAATGCGGTTGTGCAGGGCTTTCTGACTGATTTCATCAGTCACAGTAGCTTTCATGTAGTCAAACAGTCTGTTCCATTGCTGAGATAATTGGGGTTTGTATTTTTTCGTTTCTGCACCGGAGTTGAATTTACGGTAATGGTAAAACGTTTTGTTTATATAGACGGCTTTCTGTACTTTTCTAAATACATTGCAATTATAGAGTGAATCTTCCGCTGTACCGATTACTTTTAAATCTATAAATTCCGTACCGTTCAGAATCTCTTTTCTGTAAAGTTTTCCCCAAATAGTTCCCAACGAATCCAGCATACCCGGATTGGCAAGCTCCTTGCCTGTTGGCCCTATCATTCTTCGTTGGAGCTGCTTACATGCTTCTGCAGTGAAGATATGTGTTTGTGGAAACAGAGGCTTGGGCAGCGAACGGTTGGGAAACTCCCGTATGTATGCAAAAAAACAGACATCTGCATCTCCTATTGCTTGCAGGCACTCTTCTATCGTAGATAAATCTATCCAGTCGTCAGCATCTACAAACATAATGTATTCTCCAGTTGCTTCACTCAGTGCCAGATTTCTAGTGGCTGATACTCCTTGATTGGGTTGAGAGAATACTTTTAGTCGGTTATCTTTTTCTGAAATATCGTTTAATATGCTCAGGCTACTATCTGTACTACCATCGTCAACGGCTATAATCTCTATATGTGAGTAACTTTGTTGTATCAGAGAATGTAAACATTCACAGATATATTTTTCTGTATTATATACCGGTACGATGATAGAAACTAAAGGTGTGTTCATGATAGCTTGTTCAGATAAAAATTGGTCAACCATTTTGCATTGTTATAAATATCGAAACCTGCCTCTTTTATCATAGCGGTTGTATCTGCATGTTGCATCTCCATACACTTTTCCAGTTGAGCAACCCATTGCTCCGGTTTCTCTTTAAGGGATACAGGATAATAGGCAGAGGTAAGTCGGGTCTGGTCGGAAATTGTATCTGATATCACACAAGGTAGTCCACTGGCTTGGGCTTCAATCAGTGAAACAGGTAGACCTTCGTAGAAAGAAGGAAAAAGAAAGACGTCAAAGACTTGATAGATGTTAGGCATATCTGCTCTGTTTCCCAAGAAACAAACATCTTTGTCCAGTCCCATATTTTTGACTTTCTCTTGTATCTTTCCTTGAAGTTCCCCACTTCCTACCAATGCCAGTATGCTATTGGGATATTTACTATGAAAAACTTTGAAGATGTCAATTAGAAAATTATGGTTTTTCTGTGGACAGAATCTACCTACATGGCCTATGATAAATTTATCTGTCCAATCAAGATCTGCTTTTACACGTAGGGCTTTAGTCTCGTTGTATGCGAATGCTTGAGCATCAATAGCGTTCCGCATGAAAATTAGCTTTTTACTATTTTTTTTGCCAAACAGCCATTCTCCGGCGATTTGGCTACAAGTGAAATAATCGGTTGAGAGTTTTCGCATTTGCCTTGCCAATAACTCCCTGGGGATTCGTTTGAGCTTTTCTATAGCTGTTTCACTGCTGAATACCGGTGTGTTATGCGCATGGCAAATCCGAACTGGTACCCCGTGTTTAATTGCTTCCTTGAAGGCGAAATAACCCAATTCAGACATATGCGAATGAAGAATCTGATATTCCGGATGATTATCGAAAAACTCTTTCAACATTTGTTGATATCTGAACAGATTCTGTGGATAAATGGGACACATTCTGAATATCCTTCCTCCCATGGCTTCTATTTCATCGTCATAAGCTCCCCGTTCCTGGCGGTGTACCATGAAATCGAATTGTATTTTGCTTTTGTCTATGGCACGATAGTAATTCATTACCATGGTTTCCGCTCCTCCCCGATTCATGATAGTGAAGAGGTTCAGTATTCTGATAGGTTCACTCATTTTACATTTATTTTTTGATTGGACTGCACTTTGTATTTTGTCAGTAGGTATAATAAATAGCCTGGAACGATAGCGAGTACTGTCAGAACCGGTAGCGGAGATTCTGCAATAAAACGTGTATTCTTAGCTCTGATGGAGCTTGATACATAATGTATACACGATTCAAATTTCCGTTTTAAACTGCCGCACAGTTTCATATCTACTTTTCGGATAAAAGCAAATCCTTTGGGATTGTGCCAGTATTGCCTGTACATGTTCATGCTGGATCCGTCTTGCTGGTATTCTACCACGACAAGCGGTTTGTTCAGAGTAAGTAAGGTATAATCCTGATCAATGAGCAGGTACTTGTAGCCGAGGCTGACATACTTCTCTCCTTCAAATATCGGATATTCCGGATATTGCTTGATTATGTCGGTTCTGTACACCAGTTTTTTATCGCCTTTTCCACCTTTAGCATAAAAGCCATTTAATGTGGTTTCTTTCATCTCTTTCGGGAAAGAAGTTCCAATAATGTTTCCATTTTCAATACAATCTAATCCGATAATACCTGCGTATTTATCCGAATCGTTGGCTTTCCAAAAGTTGACAATGGTTTCCACAGCATCATCAGGCATGTAATCGTCCGAATCAATACAGGTATTCAGTTCTGTATCTATATTCCGGTACGCGGTGTTGTGGGCACCATGCATTCCCTGGTTTTGCTGATAGATATACCGAATACTTATTTTATTCTCCTGCATCCAGCTTTCTACAAGTTCTTTGGTAGAGTCTTTAGAACCGTCATCCACTATCAGCCATTCAAAATCATCACAAGTCTGACGGAGCAGGCTTTCGTACGTTCTGCCTAAAGTGTGTGCTCGGTTGTATGCAGGGGTAAATATGGTAAGTGTCTTCATTTATTTATTCTGTTTTATTTCATTTTTGTTCCTATCAACCGATGGAATAGTTGTGATAATTTAGTGCGCCATTTGGCGTTGCCTATCCACGACTGGCTGAACCAGTGTATGGTGTAAGTCTGTGGTGTTCGGGTAATTTTTCCATTCAGGTAATCGTAGGGAGTGAAATACTCCGAAGGATATACTGTGAAATTGCAGATTTGCTGTTTCTCTCCATTCAGGATAAGTCCATATGAACGGGTAAGCATGCGGGTCCATTCTTCCACGTTGGTTGTTTGGTCCAGACTTCCGTCTGCTTTGATGAACTCCCTCTGTTGGTATGAATTCAGGAATTTCCCGATCAGTTCATTTTTCGGTTCTGCTCCCATGATGTTGGTTGCTATCCATTGCGTACCTTCAAATCCCAAAAAAGCCTTGTGCCCCAGTAAATCATCCAGCGGACGTAGCACTTCCACATCCGTATCCATATAGATACCTCCTTCGTGATAAAGTGCCCATAGTCTTGCAACATCGCTTACAAACGCCCATTTCTTATGTTGATAGGCATCTCGGCAATATGCGCATTGGTTGATGTCGAAATTGCTTTCATTCCATTCTTTGATGACATATCCTTGGCAATATTTCCTCCATGTACCTATCAGGCGTTTTACCTCTTCCGGTTTCTCTTTTCCGCCAAACCAGCAATAATGTATTATTTTAGGTATCATATAATAAAAAAATCAGGTCTTTTTGCCCTTCACATGTTACCATAAAAGCCTTTTGCCGGCTTGTATATAGGATTGTGAAGTGTATTGACATTTACTAGTCTGCCTTCATTCAGCAATCTTTGTAAATGTCGTTGGGCTGTTGTCTTTGTAAAACTGCAAAGTTTTTCAAACTTAATTCTTGTGAGAAACTCATTTTTATGAAAGTAGTCTTCCAGTAAGGCATCTATTTCGTAGCTATCCAGTCTGGAGGAATGCACCTTAATGTCGCTTCTTTCAAACCTAGCATGGCTCTCCAGACTGTTCTTCAGGATACTGTCTGCCCTGAATTCTATCGCTTTTATTCCGATGCTCTGTGAACGGGTGGTCTTGGGATCTGCCTCCTTGGGAGTTGAGAGCGAAAGGTAGAAATAACCTATCCCTGGCAGGTAAACACGGTTTCCTTCACATAAGTTATAAACTAGTTCATCTCCCAGTTCGTCTAGTACCGCTCGGATGTCCCCTTTTGAGAGCGTACAGCGTTTGCTGATGTTATTCACTATATCATCTATTCGTACGGTATGGCTTCTTACCACCCGTGCGTGGTATTTCTCTTTTTCTCCTTTTTCCGAATCGGACGGAGAAGCATAAAAATCAAATAGAATTGGCATGTTTCATATAGTTTTATAGGTATCTTTTCATCCTTGTGAAACTTTCGCCTGACTGGTATGAAGCGTTCGTTTCACCTAAGTGGGGCGATGTATTCACCTTTGTGAGGCGATTATAACATAGGCATATTTCCTTTTATCTCCAGTTTGTCGTGAGATTTTGCTAGATCTATGCAGACTGTTGGAGATATGTAATACGCTATATCTACCAAAGATATAAATTAAAAACTAGATGAGGACATGTATTAAAATATTTAATTCATCAAACTATATAGTTTTTGTACTTCCTTTTCATTTCCGTAATCGTGTTCCTTCAGGTAACTGACTATATTCTGTTGCAATTCTTTGTTTTTGATAAATTGAGCTATTTCATGGGCACAGCCAGCGTTATCTTGTGGAACGATTACTCCGTCGATACCATGCGTGATTTGGCTGTGCGCCGTGGGATAGTTGGCTACGATAACCGGTTTGCATAATATCTGTGCTTCGCGTACGGTAACCGCATTTCCTTCAAATCGGGAAGGCTGTACATAAATGTCGCATTCCTTGATAAATGGATAAGGATTTTCCTGTTTCCCAAGCAGGATGACATGACTTTCCATGCCTACCTCTTTAATTTTCTCCTTTATCAAATGCTCATCTCCTCCATAACCTACGATATACCAATACACATCACATCCTTCTTTCATTATCCGGCAGCATATATCGGGTATATTATCAAAGTTTTTGGCAAAGGTAAAACGTCCTACAGAAAGCAGATTGATCCGTCCATCTTGAGTGGGAAAATCAACCTTACCTGCTAGTGCTTTTTGTCTGACCATGTGTGGGGAAAGAATATTGGCTATTCCGATAATCTTTCCTGCCAAAGTTGGAAATACCTTCAGGAACGCACGTGTCACATCTTCCGATATAGAAACAATGTGATCAAACTGACTCCACACTTTTATTTCCTTTTCCACATTCACACTGATTTTGGTGTAATCCGTATGAATCCATGCCAGCTTTTTCTTGGCTTTTACCTTATTTAGTACAATGTTGTGCGGTGTCAGGAAGCTGATGGCCAAATCATATTCTGTATTCGGATTGATATCTGGCAGCAGCGGAGTAACCGCATCGAATACATATTGTAGAATAGCCGAGCTTTCTTTCAGCTGATTCTTTTGGGCATATCGGGCAAACTGATACTTTGCCCATAGTCTGGCAAGGGCAATATCGGGGAATCCTTTCAGTATCGCTTCCTTTATCGGTTTTTCGATAACATCATATTTCTTGATTTCCGGTAATAAGTTAATCTTATTAGGAACTTGTTTTAACAATTCTCCCCGATGGCTGTACAGAAATAAATCAACGTCGTACAGTTCTGTATCTATTGCGTTGAGCAGTCCGATCAGGCTTATTTCCGCTCCTCCAATTTCTAAATAATGTATGGCTATGAAAATGCGTTTTTTCATGCGTTTATTATATGATTGAATGCCAATTTTAATGCTTAATAGTTTTATTTCTTTCTGTATATCCTATTATATATTGTGAATAAGGTAAGTACGAAATTATTTTGCAAACGACATAACTACCTATAAAAGTAAATAAAGCTACTACTGCTGTTTGTAGATAATAATTGGGTATTTCTGTGATTACATTCCAATTCCATAGCAAGGTACGCATAATGAATATGTGAATAAGATAGATTCCGAATGAAAGCCCTGAGATAGTTGAAAGTTTCATATTCAATGGAAAAGTTTCACAAAGTCTTTTTATGCCAACAAACCAAGTTGCTGTTATTATAGCAACGGGTGCTGACAGATACCAGAATGCAGAATAAAAATCTAGGTTCCAATCAAAGATTTTGTTTAATAAAGGTAATGGTAACATTAATATGGCTAATGGCAGTAACAGTTTGAGAGAAATGGGATAACGATTGAGGTAATATCCTAACAGAAAATAGCCTGCATATCCAGTGAAGTAATATAAAATACCTGTATTAGAAGAATTTATTTCTAGGAATAAAGATAGATAAGGATAGCATTGTGTAATTATCCACAATAGTAGGTATATTTCTAGTTCTTTTTTAGAGGCTTGTTTTATCCAAGGTGAGATGATTGGTACAATTAGGTAAAGGCCTATAAGTGTATACATAAACCAAAGTATTCCATGTCCTTGTGCACTAAAGGGTATAGATAGGATAGATATAGACCAGTTTGTTGATTCATTAATAGCCATATAAGATAGAGAAAAGGCAATTGTTGGACCTGCTACTTTTCCTAAACGCTTTTTTAAATAATTTATTGCTGTCATTTCTTTTTTGCATGGTAATAGCAGTGATCCGCTAACCATAAAAAATAATGGAACACAAGGAGCTGTTAAGTAACTAATCAAGACAAGAAAAGGCCCATGACTTTCTGCTCCTACACCAGAAATAGGTGCATGCATGATTATGACCATTATACATGCTATTACTCGTATGACATCTAAATATATAGTACGTTGATTGTTCATTGATTCAATATTTTTTCTACTTCATTAAGAACATTAGTAAGTGAAAAAAAACTTCCACGTTCAATAGCTTTTTGACGATATATTTCTAATAGTCTTTTATTGTTTAAGAATTGTTTTAACCCCTCATATAGACCATTACCGTCATCATCGTTTTTAACCAGTTTCCCGTATTTACCCTCATCAAGCAATTCATTTGGTCCAGAACAATATGTGCTTAAAACAGGAATACCAAGGACTAAGGACTCAGCAATTACTAAGCTATAGCCTTCAGATCGTGAAGAACATACAAATAAATCTGAATTTGCTATGTATGGATAGGGATTCTTTTTAAATCCTATTAATTCGACATAACCTTGTAATCCATTCTGTTCTTTATAGCGTAATAACTCTTCCCGATCTGTACCTTCTCCCAAAATGCGTAATACAAATTTATATCCTTCATTTTTTAATCTTGCAACAATCTGTAGCAAAATATCATATCCTTTTTGAGGAACAAGTCTACCAACAGTTACCAGATTCATAACACTTTTATTGTAACCATTTATATTTTCTTTTCCTCTTTGCTTGATATCATGTATATCAATCGGATTGTAAATAGTTATTGTTTTATCTGCTTGTCCGTATACTTCTTTAAATGATTGTTTTACTGTATTTGATACTGCTATGATAGAATTAAATTTACTATATGTTAAAATCTCTTCTTCTATGTTACGATATATACCAAGTTTTTGAGGCCATGGATTTTGTTTTAGATCGATATGAACCCATGCAATTTTTTTTGCTTTCTTATTGCTTGATTTTGAAATTAGTTTAGTAGTAAATCCTTCACAAAATGCAATCTCTATATCATTACCTTTGGGAATAAATAGTTTATATATCAGACTTATAGGCAATATTTTGTATACTAATTTATATTTTATTGTATACCATATTTTGTTAAAAATAGTCTGATTATGAGGAGGAGTCATTACAGATGTATAGTTTACATAAGGCTTAACTTCATCAATATATTTCCCAGTATTTGTAATTATACATAAGGTTATATTATATTTTGATTTGTCAAGGTGCTTAAGTAAGGTTGTAAGTACTTTTTCTGCTCCACCGCCACCTAATGATTCTATAACAAATAATACATTTTTTCGCATATTATATATTTTTGCTATCGATTTGACTTAGTTCCAAACAAATAGTACGCAAAGAATTCACTCAGACAAATAATTTTTCTTATTACTAAGCTAAGTAATATTACCCAAATAGATATCATGATAGAAATCAAAAATTCTAAAGAAGGATTACTATTTTCTTTGAAGAATTGTCCTATTATTTCTAAATTGCGAGGTAGAAAAAAATAATGAAGAAAATAAATATTGAGTGTTTTTCTACCAATATATTGTAAATATTTTCCTAAAAGTGTTTTTTTGGTAAATAAATATTTATTCTTGTAAAAGAAAGCAAAAGTTATAATTACTCCTAGAATTCCAATTAAAAAAAATTGCAATTCAAAAGTCAACACAAATGGTACGCCATTATTGGGCATTATAGCTGTATTCCATTTTTCATTTATTAAAATAGCTATTGTAAACAATATTAGTACTAAAGCCATTAAAACTCTGTTATTTATCCAATTACAAAATAATTTAAAGTGTCTTTTAATGAGAGTTCCTACAAAGAAAAAACAAAAAAACGCAACATACCCACTCCTATTAAATTTAAATATGTAAGAGATATCATTGAGCTTAAAATGATGCAACCTTCAGCTGCAAATAGAGATATTATGATAAAAATAAGCCAAATTAATATTTTAGCTATTTTGAATTTTATTTGATTTGCTATCAGGGTAATAAATAAGAATATGATTTGATATTCAAATAATGAAATAGTAAACCAATAACCATATTTTGTTCCACTAATTATACTATCATAGACTGAATAATTAAAAATACAGTCATATATTAAAATAAAAAAAAATGTAGGTATAATAAACCTTATAAATTTATGAGTTAAGAATTTGTAAATATTGTTCTTACTTTCAAATGTTGGTAGTTTAAATAAGAAGCCACTTATAAAGAAAAATAAAGGAAGGTAAATTTGTATAAGTATTTGATTGTAAGAAAATATGTCAGTATGGTAACCATACATTATGACATGGCCTAGTGCAACAAAAAATATGGCAAAGCCACGCATCGTATCAATATATTGAAGTCTTTCTACTATCATAAAGAATTATTAGTTATTATTTTATACTTCTTTTTTAAATATAATGAATAAATACTAATATATAAGTGTTTTGTAAATGAACTTTTTGAAATTAAATATAAAATTTTATCCTTTCGACTAATAGGAGCTGATAAATCTTTGCAAAAGAAAGAATAGGCATCATTTAATGTTGTGATGATATCTTGATATTTAGAAGAAAATTCATTTTTATGATTTTTTAAATATGCATACAGCCATAATGTCCAAAATAAACTTTTATACTGGGCTTTATGAATTTTTATTTCTGAGATTTTTTCTTGTTTTGCAAGAGTAAGTAATTTTTTTTCTGTGAGAACAGAAAAAAAATGATGTAATTTAATGCCTGAACCAATAGAATTATTATGTAGTCTATAATAAAAAGGAGTTGGTTCAAAAGCAACAATGTTACAATTCAATATCCATATTCTCTGCATACCTTCATCGCTGTTAAAAGCTTCTGTTGGCATACCATGTTTTTTTATTAAATCTGTTTTCCAGAGAGCAAAACCAGGAATTTCATAATCAAACATTAGTTCAAATGCAGTTTTACCCGATATACTTCCTAATTTAGCTCTCCATGTCATATCATTAATTTTATTTAGTTCTGGAAATGCATCTATCCCTTTTTCTTCTGTAAAAAAACGACAAGATGGTATTACACAATCTGCATTTGTTTTTTGTTGGGTAATAATAAGGTTTTCTAATAGATTAGGATGTAAAAGATCATCATGGGACATATACAATGTCCATGGAGATTTGATATATTTAAAAATGAAATTCCAAGAATATGGCACTGATCCTTCGTGTTCTTTAACAAAAACTTTAATTCGCTTATCTTTTATTGATGCCGCTTTTAAAATATCTACTGAAGTATCACTTGATCCATCATCTACGAATAAAGCTTCAAAATCTTTAAAACTTGAATTAAGTATACTATCTATAGTTTTAGCGAGATACGATTCACCATTGTATACGGGTATAAAAATACTAATTTTGCTCATGTCTAGATTAAATGCATTTCAGTTGTTGTTTTCTTCTACATGATAACATCCACCCTATTGGTAGCAAAACTACTGCTAAAATAGGTTTAGTACATTTCAGTATTTGTCTTTTTTCATTGGCAAGCAAGCAACATGATATATATTGAAGAGTATAATTGATAATCATTTTCATATTCTTAACATACTCTAAACGAACATTAAAAAGCATAGCATATCCCATAGGATTATCCCTCAATAACTGCCAGGTATTATCACTTAAACCGCCTTGCTGATAGTCACAAACATATATCATTTTATTAAACCACCGTAATTTATATCCATCAAGTGCCATACGATCCCATATAACAGCTTCAGGAGTAAACTTTTCTTTTTTCCAAACAGGGAAAGGATATCGTTTTAACTTGTCTGTAAAAAAGACTTCAGCCATATCAGCTTTTAGATTATATTTTCCCCGTTCTATATTGCTACAATCTACATATCCAATTCTTTCATCAATAAGCGGTTTACCGTTTATTGGCTGACCATCAAGTTTCATTCGTATTGTAGATATTCCTATAAAATTAGAATCATTTGTAAGATAAGTAAAACAATCCAATATGCAAGATACTGCATTGGGCAATAAAAAATCATCAGAGTCCACAATAAAGAAATATTCTCCTTTCGCTATCTGTACTCCTTGATTGACAGCTCTATTTTTACCACCATTTTTTACTTTGTAATAATGAATGGGGAAAGTTTTTTCCTTTTGTAGCCATTGATAGAACAATGCATCTGTTTCATCAGTAGAACCATCGTTAATGACTAGCCATTCAAAGTTCTTATTGGTTTGCATATGCAATGATTCATACAAACGTGGCAATGTGTTGGCTCGGTTATATGTAGGAGTAAAAATTGTAACTTTTATTTCCATCTTAAGATTAATGTTTGTAGTAGGTGTGTTAAATGAAATAACCCCATCTTATTGAATGTATAAATTATTTTTTCAACAGGAGTTATTGGGCGGTAGCTTGTAAAAGCACGTTTTGTCATTTTGCTTTGATGTAGTTCATTTAATAACTTAAAGCATTCACTTTTTGAGATATATTGTTTCTTATATAGCTCTAAATATTTATAAATCAGCAATTCATAAGATCGATAAGCTATTCTGTCAGCTATTTTCTCATTGTGAAGATATTCTGATAAAAGTAAATGGGAATATTCGTATATTTGTAAGATGTTTTGAGGTATAGAATGTACTGATGTCATGATACCTTCTGTTCTAATCCAATGATATAAAGGCTTAGGAATAAATGCAACAGTCGATGTGTGAAGAAGATACTCCATGACAAAAATAAAATCTTCATTTACAGGGAAAAATTTATAACGTAAATTATATTTACGAATGACCGACATATCATATAGCTTGTTGCAATTAATGTGCATAATACCAGATGCAAAAGCATTTTCTAGTTTATATCGTTCTGTTATATCGCTAATAAAAAGTTCCGGTTGAAAATGATTTTCTGTAGATAGTATTTGCCCTGTTTTACTATATTGATCTACCATATAACCGCAGACTGTCATTTCTACTTCAGGATATGAACAAAGCCCTTCTAAATAATCTGGTTCAACAGTATCATCCGCATCAATGAAACATAATTTAGTGCCCGCAGCTATATCTAAGGCAGCATTACGAGCTGCAGCGACACCTTCATGGGAGCGATGTATTAACTGAATACGCCAATCGTTCTTTACATATTGGTTGCAAACTTTAGCGCTTTCATCGGTAGAACCATCATCTACTAAAATTAATTCCCAATCTACAATAGTTTGTTGTAAAATAGATTCAATACATTTTTTTAATGTAGCAGCTGAATTCCAAAATGGAACTATTATAGTGATATATGGATTGTTCATTGCATTATAGTCTATATCTTATACGACGTAATTGATAAATCAAATATGCAATAGCAGGTAAGTTATATGCATAGGCATATTTTATAAGACTACTTTTAGGTATTAAAAATAAATGATTTCTTAACCAAAAAAATTGTGATGAAGAGAACATTGATTGTACTATTTTAGTAATACTATCATTACTGTATAGGGCTATTTCTGTTAAGCGGTCATTGAATATATTAAAAAGACGTGTTGTTAAATAATGTTGAACTTCTTCACTCATGTAATGCTTTTTAAGCATATTATGCAGACTATCCCAATAAGCAAGATCTATCGATAGTAATCGTTTATAATCTTTAGTTTTACTCAAACTATTCGGATTCCCTATATTATAATTGTATCCTACATACGTAATACTTTTTGTATGTTTGCAATAAGATATATAACGCAGATTAAAATCACGATCCTCACCGTAAGATAATGTTGTATCAAACAAAACATGATGTTCCTTAATCAGATTTGCTTTGTATAATTTAGCCATAGGCCCTGTAATACGAGGTAAGGTTGCTTGTACAAAAAAATCTTTCGGATTTTCTTTAATGTTTAACATTTTATCTTCCAAACATTCTATTTTATCAATATGTCCTTCCTCATTAACATAATTCACGCCACTTTGAACAAAATCGATATTTTCATTAGAAGCATTGATTAGATTTTGAAGAAAATCAGAAGAAACAGAATCATCGCTATCTACAAAAGTTATCCAATCACCTTTTGCTGCATGTATCCCATCATTACGAGCTGAAGAAACTCCGCTGTTATTCTTATTAATAGTTTTAAAACGGTGATCTTTAACCTCATATTCATAACAAATATCACGACTTTTGTCATTAGACCCGTCATTAATCATAATTACTTCAAAATCTTGAAATGATTGCTTAATTAATGAGTTTAGACATTGTTTTAGATATTTTTCTGCGTTATATATTGGTATGATTACAGAAACTTTCATACACTTATCTTTCGTATTTTTCACGTGTTTCTTTCAATACTTCAAGAAACTGAAGGCCATATTTCAAGTCTGGTTCAAGGTGATTCCCTTCTCCCCATTCGTTCCATGCTTTTACAAAGCATAATCTATTTTCCTTTTTTTCAAGAATCTTAAAAACATCCTCCAAGTGTTCACGAAATGCATCTGGAGTATAATCAGTAAGAATAAGTGAGTTTTTACCAGCTCTTGGACTATGATCCCATCCAGGAATAATTGTAGGAATAATATTTTCTTTCGTATCTTCGGGAGCCACAAAATATTTTGCTGCTAACTCATATTTATAACTATGTATAGAGCCTAGCATATATTTAATGCGTTCTTTTAAAGGATTTAGATGTTGATGAAAATCTTTTAAGCGTATAGCATTAATTGCATCAAGTTTTATACATTCTAATTTTTTTATAGTTTCTGGTATCTGTGCTAAACCGACAAAATATATACCAGGAAATCCTTCTATTTTAGCCCATGTTTGCCAAAGTTCAATATATCTATTAGGATTAGGGATAGATTCTGGTTCAAATATAGCAAATAAAGGCTTTCCATTAATCTTAATATAACGTTTATCTCTAAATGCGGGTAATAGACTGTCAAAGTATGCCTTATAATCACTTTCACCTGGATAGGTCTGTTTTAAAATGCATTCATGGGTTGAGGGATTATGCCAACTATGGTTAGCCCAACATAAACAGAAAGGAAAATCGGGTTCTCCTGTAGCTAAAATGCCATCTAAAGGCTTTTCCATAACGGTTTTACCATTTCCAAACCAGTAATGCCAATAACAGAATCCATCAATACCATATTTTTGGGCCATTTCGGCTTGTGCTTTTCGAGCCTCTGGCATTAATAAATTATAAAAACCTAAATCCGCAGGTATATGTGGTTGATAATGTCCTTTAAATAATGGCTTGGCTTTTGTCGTTGTTGTCCATTCTGTATATCCTTTGCCCCAATAATTGTTATTAAATTCTATTTCATAGAATTGAGGAAGGTAATATGCTATAAGTTTTGGTTTATTGGTGTTCATATTATTTAATAGTTTAAGTTTATCCATCTTTCAGGATATATGTCTTTTGTTTCTACATTACGAATAAACCATTTCGGCCGTATGATAATACCTGTTTTTTCATATTTTGATAACCATGCCCCCCACCAACTAAATGTACTATTGGCTATTATATGATGTCTGCATTCTGTCATTAATTGCATGTCACGCCATGAATTTTTACCAATATTACCAGTTACAAATGTTATCTTATCTGCTTTAATATTTTCTTTACACCATTCAATATCATTCGAGAATACATAGAAATGTGGGGCTTCAACACGGTTTTTTATATATTCGATTGCTTTCTGATAATATTTATCAGTTGCTACTTCACCAAATTGATAATAATTATCAGGTCGTATATTTACGTAATCCCCCCTACGTACATGTATTGAAACACTTGCTATATCTTTACGAATGGATTCTAATAACTCATTATATGGCTTATCGTCTGTTACTGGGAATACAAATGTTTGACGGACTTCATTTTCAACATTTAAGAAATTTTTTTCAGAATGCCATCCTCCCCATAAAAGTTTTATACCATGAAGTTTTTGGTGTAGTGCTGGCGTATAATCATAATTGAGTGGTTCGTATAGTTTCTCTACACCCATAATTTTGATAAACCTATGGAAACGTGAGACAGATCCTTTGTCATATATATATTTACATAATTTATCCTTAAAAGAATCCTTATAATTGATACCAAAAACTCTTTTTAGCTCATAACCATTATGCTCATTGGGATTATCTATGATATATAATCCACATTTAGGATCTGTTTTTTTTTTTGAGAGATAGAATGCATATTGGGACATCTGGTTGCCCAATCCATTAAATATTACAACGTACTCCATATTTATGTTTTATGAAAAAATTCTTTAGAATGCAATATAAGAAATAAAAAAAAGATATTAAAACTAAGATAAGTTTTTACTCTATTTATTAATGGTTTTGATGGAGTAAATAAGAAGCTATTTATATCCTTATAACATTCAGGAAATGTATAATAAAATTCATAAATATCAGAAAAAGCTGATTTGTAAAAATTCTTAAAATTATATTTAAGTGCATTACAAGTAATATGATATCGTGATTTTCCACCACTATTATAAAATGTTTGAGTTAAAAGGTTCAGATTAGATTCTTGTGCCTTCCAAGCATCTTTACTATAATTTATTTGGTGGGTTAAGGATACTTCATTTGATTTGTCATAATGATATAAATATTCTTGTACATAGGCTATTGTTTGGGAATGATAATAAGCAAAGAGTAATGCATACACATCCTCAGCATAATCCACAGAAATAATAGAATCAAAACCTATTTTTATTAAATGTTTTTTTATAATTTGAGCACAAAGGGAACCTTGAAAATAGTGTCCCATCCACATTTTTTCAATGCATTCTTGAGGCGTTTGGGATACATGCATCTTTAGCTTTTCATTAGATTGACCATATTCAAGTAAAAAATCACATACAACAATATCATTTAACCCATCTTTTGTGACTTTATATAATTTTGAATACATATCAGGCTCTACCCAATCATCAGAATCACACCATCCAATATATTGGCCTTGGGCAGCTTCAATACCAATCTTACGTGTAGCAGACACTCCCATATTTGTCTCATTTTCAATAATGAGAACCTGTTTTTTCCGTTGTGGAAATTCATTTATTATTTTGCGAAGGATTATCATTGATGCATCAGGTGTACAGTCATTAATAAAAATAAATTCAATATTTTCTTTCATTGTTTGATTCATCAGACTACGTACACAGCGCTCTATATATTGTTCAGCCTTATAAACAGGTATTATAATAGATAAATTAATCATGAATTATATTAGTTTAGATGAAAAATTAGATAAAAAGAATATTAATTTAAAGAATAATTTCCCTTTTAAGTTTATTTTATATAAAACAATTTGTCGTAATTGCATTTTTACATTATCGGGGAGAGATCTATAAACACGCATTAGTAATCTCCATTGCCTCTTGTCTATTAACATCTTACTACGCCATATTAAGCTATCACTTGTAGCATTATAGCCAACTAAAAGAGCAAATTTGTATGATAATATATCTTGTGTTATTCTGCAAATATATTCCGGTTTGCAAAACTGTTTGTTACTTGTCAATGAACCAGGACGTTCGTCTACTATATAAAGAAAGGTATCAACAGCTAATACTTTATTTGCTGTTATACCAACTCGTACCATAAAATAGACATCATTAGACCAACCGACTTCGCTGAATCTGTAATTGAACTGCATCACATGTTTTCGGCGAATAAACTTACCCCAAGGAGTATTGTAACTGTATCGAAGATAGTCAGCTCCTTTTGCAAAATCATTTTGATAATTTATAACTCGATTAGATTCAGTACCATTAATAAAATAAGAAACAGATCGAGGTTTAAAATAAATTATATCTTCCGTATAATTTACATACTGATCTAATAATTTATTAAAATTCTCAACGAAATAATCATCTGCATCTGCAAAAATCAACCATTTTCCTATAGCATAATTAAGCCCAATGTTACGGGCATGACCAGCTCCTTTAGTCTTATCAGAGTACAATAGTTGAAAATTATGGTTAGTACTTATAATTTGTTCTTTTAAAATAGCTCTAGGACTATTATCCACAATAATTATCTCTATATCTTTTCGTTCTGGAATTGAGTTCAATAAGCGAGGTAGTGTATCAAGTGAATTATAATGAGGTATAATTATCGAATAGTTTATCATATTTTTTATGCAAAATAGATCGTTTCGTCAATTGGTTTTTTCAATCCTAATGGAATTTTGAATGATGCAGGCATATACCCACATGTAATGAAGTATAAAACTGTTTCACTTGGTTTAATAGCTGGTACCAAGGAGCGTAGTTTATTATCAGGTTCTTTAAGATTATCCCAATTCAATATACAAGCTCCAATTTGTCTTTCATGTAATGCATATAATAAATTCATACCAAAAAAACCGGCATCTACCCCTACTTGGTGGCGTTCCGTAATATTATCCCTACAAGCTAGATCGGATGTAACAAGTATAAGACAAGGTGCTAAATGTCCAAAACCTCTACATCCTACATTCAAAGCAAATATTTCTTTCATTAAGTTTTTATTGTCTATTACAATCATTCTGCATGGTTGACGATTACAAGCTGAAGGAGCAGTATTAGCTATTTCTGCCACTTCAAGTAAAATACTTTTACTAATAGGAGTACTTAAATAATTACGCCCACTATGTCTGCTATGAGCTATTTGAGTAAAACTTCCATTAGCTATATTAAAGTATTCGTCATGTTGATAATGACGTTGCTGGACTGTAAATGTATCTGTTGTTTTACCTATAATATCTTGAATTTTTTTTATACATTCCATGTGTTCTTTAGGTAATTCAATGTTAGCCTTTCTGTGAAAAGTAATATATTCGTTCATGAGCTTTGAAACATATTGCATTTCGTGCTTGTTTGCATATTCAGATCCTAGTTCTGTAACAAGATTGGCTATTTGGCGAAGGCGCATAATACCAAAGCAAGGATGTGTTTCAGGCATTGTTAGTCCTTTTTCTATAAAGTGGGTTTTCATGCGAAGGTCTGCCAAAAGATTATCAGTTCCGTGATTATAAGTAAAACAGTAGCTCATAAGTCTTTGAAAATCATAACCAATAGTATCATTTATTAATTTCTGCTTCTGTTTACGTTTTGTCCTTGGTTGGACTAGAAGCCTGTAGATAAGGACTTTGATGTTATAGATGATATTCATTTTTTTATATATTTCTAATTTTTTGTTTTTATATTATGAATAATTTTATAGGTAGTATTTACAACCGATTATTACTCAATATTTTATAGATAATAAGTCAGAAATATG
>OGND01000475.1_pt1 | contig 26017 bp, 24 predicted proteins | sample 1573381 | NCBI WGS metagenome assembly OGND01 (sample SAMEA2581989, study PRJEB24529) | metagenome | biome: Human gut stool | place: China | collected 2011
GGCACAAAAAAAGCAGCGTTTATGGTTGCGGCAATTCAATGTTTAATTGCATGGAGTGTTGCATTTTTAGTGCATTTAGTGTTAAAGTTAATATAAATAATTTTACTGCATGATAAAGATTTAATAAATGTCTGAAAAGGAGAAATCATGGCTGGTATGTCAAATATAATAAGTGGTGCAATCCTTCTTGTAATCGTTATAGGAATCTATGTTGCAGTCACTTATATGAGAAATAAAAAAATTGGCGGTAACGGCGGATGTGATGGCAATTGCTCAGCCTGTACCATGCATCATGGCAATGACTGTGATGACAAAAAAGCGGGAGAATAGATTGTATGCTTAATATTTACAGGACTGATGAGCGTGTTTTAAATAAACTTACTGATTTTCGTGACGGCGTATGGGTCCAGATGGTTGACCCGACGAGTAACGAATTGTCAAGAGTAGCAGAGCAATATGAAATAGAACTTGATGATCTTGCGACTGCAATGGATGATGAAGAAAGTTCACGTATCAGTCTTGAAGATGGTTACACTTTGATTCTTGTTGATATTCCTTCTCCGGAAGTAAGACATGAGAAAAAGATGTATACAACAATCCCGCTTGGCATAATCCTGAAGCAGAATGCGATTATAACAGTATGTCGTGAGAATACGCCTGTTGTTGACTATTTTATATTAAATAAAATGAAGGATTTCAGCACAAAGAAGAAGATGCGTTTCATATATCAGATTCTACTGCGTTCTGCGACCATGTATCAGGCATATCTTAGAGGAATAGACAAGAAAAGAATCGAGATAGAGGAGCGTGCCGGTGAAAATACAAAAGACGGCGATATAATAGAACTTCACGAACTTGAATCAACTCTTGTATACTTTGCAACATCATTACGGTCTAACAGCATAGTCCTTGAAAGATTGAGAAGATATAAAAGAATAGAGCAGTATCCTGAAGATATGGAGCTTCTTGAAGATGCAATGGTCGAATTCCAGCAGGCTATCGAGATGACAACTATTTACAGGGATATTATTGACGGTACAAGAGAACTTCTTGCATCGGTTATGGATAACAGACTGAATACAGTAATGAAATATCTTACATCTATAACACTTGTAACAACAATTCCCACAATTATATCGGGAATATATGGCATGAATCTTGATGAGAGATGGGTTCCGTTTGCGAAAGTGCCATTCGGATTTGAGATAGTATGTGGCATAATTGTAATTATATGTGTTATAACACTTTGGATACTTCACAAAAAGAAGATGTTATAGATTGTGAAATGTATGTTATGATATATTTGTAAAAGATATTATTATTTTGGAGGCGTAAAGTGAAATCAATACTTGTTATAGGTGTTGGAAGATTTGGGCATCACCTTGTGAACAGACTTATAGAGTTAGATAATAAAGTTATGGTTGTAGATAAGGAAGAGGACAGCATAAGAGACATGTTTCCGCTTGTTACGACAGCGAGAGTCGGTGACTGTACCAATCCTGATGTTTTAAAGTCAGTAGGTCTTGCAAATTTTGACCTTGTTATAGTTTGCATTGCACAGGATTTCCAGAGCAGCCTTGAAGTGACAAGCCTTGTAAAGGAGATGGGGGCAAAATATGTCATAAGCATGGCATGTCGCGATATTCAGGCAAAGTTTTTATTAAAAAACGGTGCAGATGAGGTTATCTATCCTGACAGGGATGTTGCTGTTAATCTTGCGGAGCGTTGTACGGCACATAATGTATATGACTACATATCGATTTCAGATGAGTATTCAATATATGAAATTCCCATAGTTCCGTCATGGGTTGGAAAAAGCCTCAAAGAGATAGATGTGCGTGCTGTATATAATGTAAATGTTATTGCGATTATACAGAGTGACGGCAATGTCATGGTCATGCCTAAGGTTGACTATGCCTTACAGGAAGCAGACCATGTAAAGATAATAGGAAGCAAAGAAGATGTTGCGAAGCTTCTTAAAGAAATTCCGGAAAAAGCATGATTTTAATGTTAATTTAAGAAAAAAATAAGCAGGTATTTAAGTTTGCCGGGAAACAATCCCATAAGACTTAAATACCTGCTTTGCTTTATTTGTAAATTTCCTGCCAGCGTGAAACCATCTCCATTGCATCTGATTCATCAGATACCTTTGTAACAATAACCCCATCAAGATAAATTTCGTATACTGGAAACTTCTTTGCCGTGTTTCCGTGTGATACCTCTACTTTGTTCATTTTCACGCGTTCCATGTAAAAACCTCCTCATAATAATGATAAATTCACGCTCTGGTCAAATCATAAATAGTGTAAGACCAACAACATGTTGTATTATAACATAAGGCAGTTAAAAAACAAATACAATATAGTGTATTGGTACCAAAGCCCCAAATTGCAAAAGTTAATATATTTATGTGTGAATATACCCAAAAAATCATGTTATATTTTGTAGAATTTGTTTAAATTGTATAAATAAACTTGCAAAAACAGGACTAAAATCATATAATAAAAACTGTAATTGTGCGGGATGACGGCAGCACACCGTCGAAATTTTATAATCAGGAAGGAAATATTGTCATGGCTGATAATCAAAGTGGAGATTTTGACCTTAGCGTCGAAAATCATGAGGGCAGCAGGCTTGAAAGAAGACTGGCATCATTTGATGATAAATATAATATTTTTGTCTCTAACAAAAGATTTACAAGTTATCTTGGTAGTGAAGAGCTTAGAAGCTTTAAGATTACGGACTATATTCATCCGGATGATGTTGAATCATTTAAGAAGTTTGTTGAAGATAAGTCTTTTACGGGGGGCGAAGAAGTTTTCCGTCTGAAAAAGAAAAATAATGAGTGGCGTTACAATGTTATGAGAATCCATACAGAAAAAGGTATGGTTGAGAACAGACGCAATATAGGTGTTGAGATAATTGATATAGATGAATCTGTTGGTGATTATGAAGTCGCAATGGACAGCCTTTCAAGAGTAAGGCTTCTTATGAGCCTCACTGATGAATATGCATTTATATATGACAAAGCGACTAATGTGTTTAAGATGTTCAAGTATGACAGATTTAACAGGATTATTCTTTATGATATGGATATAGACCTGTGGAAGAGGGAAATGCTTTCAAAGAGTTATGTAAAATATGATGAGAAAGCTATGCTCGATACACTTGTGCTTAATATGAAAACATATGCTGACAGTTTTTCGATAAAGATGAATTGTGCAATAAGAACGCAGAGTGATATATTTGAAGCTGTCAGATTCATTGGAACTGTACATAATGAGAGCAGCGGCAATAAAATTATAGTCGGAAGAGTTGTATCAGATGAGTCGGTCGGACATGCCAGCACTGCTATGGAGATAATGAACGAACTCCAGTACGATTCACTTACAGGTGTATATAATAAAAAGACAATCACAGAATATGCAAAGAAGAGGCTGGCTGAAGAAAAAGAGAAGAGGATTGTAATAGCAATTCTTGATGTTGACCACTTTAAATCGGTCAATGATACATTTGGTCATCTTTATGGTGATAAAGTGCTTGCAAGAGTTGGTGGCAGATTAAAGGAGATTGTTGGCGAGGATGGTGTGATAGGCAGAATCGGCGGCGATGAATTTATGATTGTATTTAATGGACTTGATGATGACCAGGTGCTCCGCGGAATGCTCAGAGCAATAAGAACGCAGATTAAGTGGGAATTTGCAGAAGATTTTGAGAATCTTTCCATTACATGTTCCATCGGTGCGTCTATATTCCCTGTCAACGGCAGAGACTATGAAAGTTTATTCAAAAAAGCTGACTGCTGTCTTTATATAGCAAAAGAAAAGGGTAGAGACAGATATGTATTTTTTAGGGATGAGATGCACAGAGCATCATATGAGGCTATGCTTAACAAGAGCCAGCTTAATGCAATGAATAATCCAAGAGAGATAAGAGAATTAAAAAATATCGCTTCGTTTATGGAAAGTGCAATGACTGACAGCCGTAAAGCAGTCCTTGATGCCATGAGACATATGAAAGATACATTCGGAATAGATAATATTAATATTTACTATGGTGAAGGAATGAAAAAGGTATATTCATTTGGCTCGGATATTCCGGAAGCACAAGATGCAATGTATGTATTTTCAGAAGAATTTCAGGCACTTATTGGTGAGAATGAAAGATTCCTGCAGATAGGTTTTGCTGATACATTTTCAGATATAACACCTGATTTTTGCGGACGCATGAAGTCAGAAAGAATTGCATCCACGATACAGTGTTATATCGGAGATAAGAGAAATATAAAGGGGCTTGTTACATTTAACAAATGCAGGGAGGCGTCCCAGTGGGCTAATTATGAGATTGACTGTGCGAGAATATTTGCATCTGTATTAAGCTTTATGGCATTAAATGATATGGGAACAAATGACAGTGCTATATATTGATAGTGTTGTTGACTGTATACCCTATATATTGTATAATTGACCTTGTTCACGAAAGAAGATTGAACAAGGTCATTTTGCCGCAATTACAGTTGCTGCGGCAAGAATTTTGAAGTGCGTTAGATTTAACTTGATATTAAGGAATGGGGAAAGTATGAAAATTATTAAAAGAAGCGGAACAGAAGTTACATTTGATATTGATAAGATAATGGCTGCAGTCTCAAAAGCCAATAATGAGGTAGTACACAGTGAAAGATTATCAGATGAACAGATTGAGATGATAAGTAAAAATGTTGAAGACATATGTCAGGAGATGAACCGCTCATTGAGTGTTGAAGAGATTCAGGATCTGGTTGAGAATCAGATAATGAACCTTCGTGCATTTGCAGTAGCGAGAAAGTATATAACATACCGCTATAAGAGAGCACTTGTAAGAAAGTCTAATTCAACAGATGAGCAGATTTTAAGTCTTCTTGAGTGCAATAATGAAGAAGTAAAACAGGAAAATTCAAACAAGAATCCTACAGTCAACAGTGTCCAGCGTGATTATATGGCAGGTGAAGTCAGCAAGGATATAACAAAGAGACTTCTTCTTCCACAGGATATAGTAGATGCACATGAGCAGGGACTTATTCATTTCCATGATGCAGATTATTTTGCACAGCATATGCACAACTGCTGTCTTGTCAACCTTGAAGATATGCTTCAGAATGGAACAGTAATCAGCGAGACAATGCTTGAAAAGCCACATAGTTTTTCTACTGCATGTAATATTGCCACACAGGCAATTGCCCAGATTGCAAGTTCACAGTATGGCGGACAGAGCATAAGCCTTGCACATCTTGCACCATTTGTACAGATAAGCCGTGAAAAGTTTATCAGAAAAGTGCGTGAAGAATTTGAAAAGGCAGGAATCGATTATACAGAAGAAAAAGTACGTGAAGTTGCAGAAATGCGTGTGCGTGATGAGATTAAAAATGGTGTCCAGATGATTCAGTATCAGGTCATAACACTTATGACAACAAACGGACAGGCTCCATTTGTAACTGTATTTATGTATCTTGATGAAGTGCCGGAAGGAAGAACAAGAGATGACCTTGCACTCGTCACGGAAGAAGTGTTAAAACAGCGTATCCAGGGCGTTAAAAATGAAAAAGGTGTATGGATAACACCGGCATTCCCGAAGCTTATATATGTTCTTGAGGAAGACAATATAAGAGAAGGTTCAAAATATTGGGAACTTACAAAACTCGCAGCACAGTGTACTGCAAAACGTATGGTTCCTGACTATATTTCAGAGAAAATTATGAAGAAGTTAAAAGATGGTAACTGTTATCCATGCATGGGCTGCCGTTCATTCCTTACTGTATACAAAGATGAGAATGATAAGCCTAAATTCTACGGAAGATTTAATCAGGGTGTTGTAACATTGAATCTTGTTGATGTTGCATGTTCGTCAGGAAAAGATGTGGATAAATTCTGGAAAATTCTTGATGAGAGACTTGATTTGTGTAAACGTGCCCTTATGTGCAGACATTACCGCTTAAAGGGTACTCCGTCAGATGTTGCACCGATTCTTTGGCAGAATGGTGCACTTGCACGTCTTAAAAAAGGCGAGACAATTGATAAACTTCTTTATGGTGGATATTCAACAATTTCACTCGGATATGCAGGACTTTGTGAATGTACAAGATACATGAAAGGTGTTTCGCATACACAACCGGGAGGAACAGAATTCGCACTTGAAGTTATGCATTATCTGACAGATACATGCAAAAAGTGGGCTGAAGAGACCAATATTGATTTCAGCCTTTATGGAACACCACTTGAATCAACAACATATAAATTTGCCAAGGCTCTTCAGAAGAGATTTGGTAAGATTCCGGGTGTTACCGACAAGAATTATATCACTAACAGCTATCATGTTCATGTAACAGAAAATATCAGTGCGTTTGATAAATTGAAATTTGAAAGCCAGTTCCAGGAACTTTCACCAGGCGGTGCCATAAGTTATGTTGAAGTACCGGATATGGAAAATAACATTCCTGCTGTAATTTCTGTCATGCAATACATTTATGACAATATCATGTATGCTGAACTTAATACAAAGAGCGACTATTGCCAGGTATGCGGTTATAACGGACAGATACAGATTATAACAGATGATGACGGAAAACTTGTATGGGAATGCCCTAACTGTGGCAACCGTGATCAGGACAAGATGAATGTTGCAAGAAGAACATGCGGCTATATCGGAACACAGTTCTGGAATCAGGGGCGTACCCAGGAAATCAAAGAAAGAGTACTTCATCTGTAAAATAAGTACCAGAAAGCAATTTTTTGGTTGTGAAAAAAAATAAATTGTTATATTATTAACTAAAAATGTGAAAGAAAGGGACATAGATTATGAATTCAGTAAAAAATAAAATTATGATACCGGTTCTTCTGCTTGCGGTTATAGCTGTTGCAACAAGTATTCTTAGTATTATGAATGCAGACAGCATCAGTAAAAAAGGCAATGATATAGCAAATAATTATCTTGTAACCATTGAAAATGTAGGTTATCTGTCAGAGAGTACACAGAAGCTTACAAGATCAGCATACAGCTACATAGTTGCTGAAGGAGATGCAGCCAAAAAGAGTGTTAAAGATAATATAGAAAGTTTAAAGTCAGAGATAGACGGATATATGAAAGATTATGAGCAGACGCTTGATGAAAATGAAGAGACTGCATATTCATCATATAAGAATTATTATTCCCAGTTTTTATCACAGTTTGCGGTACTTGAGAAATATGTAGATACTAATCAGACAGTCAATGCGTCAAAACTAGCCAATAATAATCTTGTTGATGTATGTAACAGTCTTGAATCAGCACTTGATAATATGACCAATAGTGAAGTTGAGGCAGCGGATCATGCAATGAGACAGATGCATGCGTTATCGGCATTTGCAAAGACTACGGGCGGTGCCTGTCTTGTAGTTGCAATTGGTGCACTCATTGTGGCATTCTTGGTAAGTACAAGAAAAGTTGTAAATCCAATAGTAAAAACTAATAAAGAGCTTAAAGAAATAAGCACACTTATCAATGACAATAATGGCGATCTTACTAAGAGAGTTAATGTTAAGTCATCAGATGAAATTGGACAGCTAGCACAGGGAATCAACCAGTTCCTTGATATACTCCAGAATACAATCGGAAAGATTGTAGAAGGTTCTAAGAATCTTGATAATATGATTAATTCTGTAGGTGAGAATGTTACAGTATCTAATGATAATGCACAGGATGTATCATCTGCTATGGAAGAGCTTTCTGCAACAATGCAGGAAATTGCGGCGACAATACAGACAGTGAACGATAATACAGAGTCAGTTGGAAAGAATGTTGTTGATATAGCTGATAAGACGGAACAGATTAACAATTATTCACAGGATATGCGTGAACGTGCGGATTCGCTTGCAAAGTCAGCTGATGAAAATAAACGTACAACTGATGAGATGGTTGGCAATATTGTAGGAACACTTAAAAAAGCAATTGAAGACAGCAAGAGTGTTGAGCGTGTAAATGAACTTACAGGCGAAATCCTTAATATTTCAAGCCAGACTAATCTTTTGGCACTTAATGCTTCAATCGAGGCTGCAAGAGCCGGTGAAGCCGGTAAAGGCTTTGCGGTTGTAGCTGATGAGATAAGACAGCTTGCAGATTCAAGCAGGGATACAGCTAATAACATTCAGGCAATAAATGAGCATGTAACAAGTGCTGTATACCAGCTTATTGATAATTCTAATAAAATTATCAATTACATAGAAGAGACAATATTTGCAGATTACGATTCATTCGTACAAGCAGGTGCACAATATAATGAAGATGCATGTTACATAAGCGAGACAATGCAGGAATTCGCAGAAAAGACAGAAAAACTTAAAGAGCTTATGAAAAATACAGTTGAGTCAATTGAAGGAATTTCAAGCGGTGTAGAGCAGAGTGCTAATGCTGTAACGTCGTCAGCGGTAAGTACATCTCAGCTTGTTGAGCAGATGAACAGCATAGATAAAGAGATGTCAGAAAGCAGGAATACAGTCGGTGAATTAAAAGCACAGACAGACGTATTCAAGAATTTTTAGTTAGGTAATCTTTAAAGATTTCTATATAAAACAAAAAATAAAACGGGGAGCTAAAGTTCGACAGCTGAGAGGGAACATGATTCCGACCCGAAAACCTGATACGGATAATGCCGTCGTAGGAAACTTGTTATATGGATTTGTATAAATGATTTTTACGATTATTTAGTACATTTCCTGCAATGTTTTTGTTTACTGCGTTGTGGTATTATGAGTATCTTGAATTTAACAATAAAGGAGATTAAAGCATGAGTTACACAACACAGATGGACGCAGCACGTCAGGGCATTGTAACAGAAGAAATGAAAGTAGTTGCCGAAAAAGAAAATATTGACGTTAAGGAGCTTATGTCACTTATGGCTAAAGGTCAGGTTATAATTCCTGCAAACAAGAATCATAAGTGCTTAAGCCCTAACGGTATAGGTTCAAAGCTCCGTACAAAAATCAATGTAAATCTTGGAACATCAAGAGATTGCGTTGATTTGAATATGGAGCTTGAAAAAGTTAATAATGCAGTTGCTATGGGAGCGGAAGCAATTATGGATCTCAGCTCATTTGGCGACACACAGAAGTTTAGAAGAAAGCTTACATCTGAATGTCCTGCAATAATAGGAACAGTTCCTATCTATGATGCTGTTGTATATTATCACAAAGCATTAAAGGATATTACAACACAGGAATGGCTTGACATCGTTGAGATGCATGCAAAAGATGGCGTGGACTTTATGACAATCCACTGCGGAATCAATAAGGCTACAGCAAAAAGATTTAAGGATGCAAAACGTCTTACAAATATTGTTTCAAGAGGCGGTTCTATAATATTTGCATGGATGGAAATGACAGGAAATGAAAATCCGTTCTATGAACATTATGACTGGATTCTTGATATCTGCAGAAAGTATGATGTCACAATGAGCTTAGGTGATGCGTGCCGTCCGGGATGTATAGCAGATGCTTCTGACATATCACAGATTGAGGAACTTGTAACACTTGGTGAACTCACAAAGAGAGCATGGGAAAAAGATGTACAGGTAATGGTCGAAGGTCCGGGACATATGCCGCTTAACCAGATTAAGGCAAATATGGAAATTCAGCAGACAATCTGCAAGGGAGCTCCTTTCTATGTGTTGGGACCTCTCGTTACAGATGTGGCTCCAGGATATGATCATATAACAGCAGCAATCGGTGGTGCAATTGCTGCAACTTATGGTGCTTCATTCCTCTGCTATGTAACACCTGCAGAACATCTTCGTCTTCCGGACCTTGAAGATGTTAAGGAAGGAATTATTGCTTCAAGAATTGCTGCACATGCGGCTGATATAGCAAAGGGTGTTCCCGGTGCGGATGAATGGGATTACAAGATGAGCCTTGCAAGAAAGAAGCTTGACTGGGAGGCGATGTTTGACGTTGCTATTGACCCTGAGAAGGCAAGAAGATACAGAGAATCAGCAAAGCCTGAAAAGGAAGACACATGTTCAATGTGTGGTAACTTCTGTGCAGTTAAGAATATGAACAGAATCCTTGATGGCGAAATCGTAAGCATCTTTGATGAATGATAAATGAGAAAATAAATATTTTTTAGAGAATTCCTGCTATAGTGGACAAAAGGGCTGTGACTTTAACGGTTAAAAATTGTTAAAGTACAGTCCTTTTTTGCAGCGTGCATAATCGGGGCTGCGATAGTAACTGGGCTTATGGTATTGATTGGGTCTACGGTACTATGCAGATTTTGAAGAAATGTATATTTTTGGCGAAAAAAGTTTTGAAGAAATGCATGATTTTGGGGAAAATAATATTGAAGAATTGCAATGTGGGTGATATGATGATAAAGGAAAAGCCAATTAATGTGAAAAAATCACATGAAAAATAAATATAAACACAAAATAAAAAATAAAATGCGAATTAAAGAGAAAAAAACGTACTATATAATATGTGTGATTAAGGAGGCAATATATGCTAATAAGGTTTAATGTTAAAAATTTTTTGTCTTTTTCGGAAAGAGATAATGGCATGTCAGAAGAGTTTTCAATGTTGGCTGGAAAAGTTAGAAATAAATATACACATTTATACGATAATGGTAAAATAAAATTGCTTAAATTTGCTGCAATTTTCGGTGCTAATGCATCTGGAAAATCTAATTTGGTTAAAGCAATAGATTTTATGAGAACTATCGTTTTGTATGGACTTCCAAAAGGACATACTGAAAAGTACTGCAAAATAGATGAGATAAATAAGGAAAAATCAAGCTATTTTGAGATGGAAATAATGATTGAAAATAGATATTATGCATATGGATTTGAGATTATTTTAAATCAGAGCAGATTTACTTCGGAGTGGCTGTTTGAGCTTACAAGTGATAATAAAGAAAAACTGATTTTCAGCAGAGATATTGAAAATGGAAGTTATGAATTTGGTGAAAGTTTAAAAGTTAAAGGATTAATTGATAAACTTGAGGTTTATGCTGAAGACATACAGGAAGATGGCAGTGTATTGTTACTTTCAATGATGAATGAAAATAAAAAGACACTGTATCAACAATATGATAAGGCAAAGGTGTTTCAAAATGTATATAAATGGTTTTCTTTTGGAGTAGATGTTAATTATCCAAACAGTCCCATTTCGGATTATTCATATATGGCGAAAACTGAAAATGTAGAAGAAATTTGCAGAATCATTTCGGCATTTGGAACTGGTATTACAGGGTTTAAGATGGTTGAGGTTTCACCTGAAAAAGTATTGAATAACATACCACAAAATATAAAAGAGGACATTCTGTCTAATATTGAAAAGAGAGTTGTACGAATGAAGAATAATGATAATGTACAGGAAATAGGAATAGTTATGCGTTCTTCAAAAGATTTTTTTATTTTGAGTGTTGATAAGGAAGAAAATTTAACATGTAAAACAATTAAGTTTTCACATGGCGATAAAAAGGCGTTATTTGATATATCAGAAGAGTCGGATGGAACTATAAGGATATTGGATTTGCTGGAAGTATTACTTTCTGGAGAGGGAAAAACTTATGTGATAGATGAATTGGACAGATGTCTTCATCCAAGCCTTACTTATAAATTTGTAAGTACATTTTTGCAGCTGGCATCTAAAAGAAATATTCAATTAATTGTAACTACACATGAATCAAGATTAATGGATTTTGACTTATTACGCCGTGATGAAATTTGGTTTGTAAATAAGAGAAAAAATGGTCAAAGTAATATATATTCATTAGAAGAATATAATGCGAGATTTGATAAAAAAATAGATAAGGCCTATTTAGAAGGAAGATATGGTGGGGTTCCGTTATTTAGCACAGTTTTTCCAGTGGAAGATGAGGTATAGCGGATGAGAGAAAGCAGAACATTTGCAGAACGTACAAAGGTATTAAAATCCGATGAAACAATAAAAAAATATTTCCTTATCTATGAAGGAACAAATACAGAGATGATTTATTTTGATGCGGTGAGGTCTTTACGTGAAGAAATAGGAATAAATCCGTTAATTGAGCTGGTTCCTGTTATTAGAAGTTTTAGCGAAGAAAAATGGAGTAATCCTAAAAAAATTCTAGATAGAATAATTCAGAATCTTGATGAGAGTGCAAAAAGAACAATGACATATGAATCATTGATGAACCGTATTATGGATTATTTTTATGATACAGAAATAATTGCAATGAGCAAAGTTATGGCATATAATGTGTGGAAAACAATGCAGGAAGTGTGTAAAGAAAATTTAGAAAAATCACTTGATGACATTGTTGAAGATGTTGAGGATGCATGTGGTGTATTTGTTGAGTATCTTGAGAAAAAATATCAATTGGAAAATGTTATTAGTGATATATCTGAAATTATAGAAAATGGCGGGATAACATACGATAAAACTTTAGATAAAATATGTCTGATAGTTGATAGGGATAAAGATAGTTTTGTATCTGGTCAATACAAATATGTGGTTGATAAATGTAAAGAATGCGGCTTTATGTTGTGTGTATCCAATCCGTGCTTTGAATTTTGGCTGCTTTTACACTTTGATGAAGTATTATCTTTGGATAAAGATAAATTGCTTAATAATCCTAAGATGAATGCAAAAAGAAGATATGCGGAATATTCTTTAAAGATAGTTTATCCTGGATATAGGAAAAGCTCGTATTGTGCGGAGAGATTTGTTAAGAATATAGATATTGCTATTGAAAATGAGAAAAAATTTTGTGAAGATATAAATGAATTGGAACATACAGTAGGAAGTAATATTGGGGTCTTGATTGAAGAAATGAGGAGACATTAGAAGAGATAAAAGAAGCGTTTTTATCAAAAGACAGAAAAATAGCAAGAAGGGCCAAAGTATTTAATCTTATATAAATTAAATAATTATATTATAAAACTTCTGGGAATTATATAATTTTCGGAAGTTTTCTGTTTCGACAAAAAAACATACAATATGTTGACTAACAAAAATACAGATGATAAACTACTAGATGGTGCATTATGTTTTGTAGTATTGTGTTTTTAAGTACATTTTAAGTGTATGAATACAATGGTAGAAGGATAGATATGATATTTAGTAGAAAAACTAAGCAGGCAGAGTACATAGTCGATGTGCACTGTCATATTCTTCCGGGAATTGATGATGGTTCAAGAAGCATGGACGAGACATTGAAGATGCTTCGCATTGCTGCAGATGAGGGGATAACACATGTTATTGCAACACCTCACTACAAGCTTGAACATAATAATGCGACACCCGGACAAGTTGACGAACTTATAGATGCGGTTCAGGCAGAAGCCAGTAAAAATAACATCCCGATAGTTATTTATCAGGGAAATGAAGTTTTATTTTTTAATGAATTTGATGAGTACCTCGAAAATAAGAGCTTTTGCAAAATGAATTATGGAGATTACGTTCTTACAGAATTTCTTCCAACCGACAGATTCAGTTATATCCGCAATGCGGTAGATGATGTGCTGAGTACGGGATGTGTTCCGATAGTTGCACATGTTGAGAGATATGAATGCATGGCTTCCAACATTGAAAATGTAAGAACAATCCGCAATATGGGAGCGGATATACAGATTAATGCTTCGAGTGTTACAGGCGGTGGCGGAAAGAATGTTAAAAAGTTTGTTCACAGCCTGCTAAAAGAGCAGCTCGTTGATTATATAGGAACAGATGCACACAGATGTGAAGGCAGCCGCGTTCCCAATATACGTGAATGCAGCAATATTCTATACAGAAAATATGATGAGAAATATGTTGACTCCATATTATATGGCAATGCAATGGACAGAATTATACAGTAAGCAACACATTGAAATGCGATTATTTATATATTTAAGAAATGAGGAGAAATACAGAAAATGAATCAGCAGAACAAAGAAAATACTGATGAAATCGAAATTGACTTAGGAGAAATATTCGGTCTGTTACTTCACAGACTCTGGCTCATCCTTTTATGTGGCATTGCATGCGGCATTATAGGATTTATCGTAAGCAGTTTTATCATTACACCAAAGTATGATTCGACAACTAAGATTTACATACTTAACAGGCAGAATAATGATAATCTTACATTAAGTGATACACAGCTTGCTTCACAGCTTACAAAGGACTATACAGAACTCGTAAAGAGCCGTTATGTATTAGAGACAGTTATAAAGCAGTGCGGACTTAATGAATCATATGGAACGCTTCTTGACCGTGTTACAGTTGCCAATACAACAGATACGCGTATTATTTCTATAACAGTGCGTGATGAAAGTCCACAGGCAGCACAGACAATCGCTAATGCTATAAGAACAGTATCAGCAAACCACATTAAGTCAGTTATGGATATAGAAGCTGTCAATGTTGTTGATGAGGCTAATCTTCCATTATCACCTGCCGCACCATCTATTACAAAGTACACAGCACTTGCGGCAGCAATCGGTATCGTGCTTAGTGCGATAATTATTGTTATATGCTATCTTCTTGATGATACAATCAAGTCATCAGAAGATATTGAAAAATATCTTGGACTTAGCACACTTGCCCTGATACCTCTTAATACAGGAGAAGAGCTTTCTAAGAAAGGTGACAGAAGAGGCAGCGAGAGAAGAAGTGCCAGAACTGAGGAAGAAATCGGTGTAGAAACTGTAAAAGCACCTTCAGGCAGACGTACATCAGGACAGGCATCATCACCGGCAGCAAAGCCAAATAACCAGAGAGTAAATGCTTCTAATTCAAAGAATCAGACAAAGCAGAAAGTTGAACTTAACAATTCTTCAACATCAAGAAAAGTTAAGACATCCGAAGCAGCAAAGAAATATCTTGATGATGGAATAGAACTTATTGATGATTGAGCAAAAGTTGAAAGGGATTAAACAATGCAGGAATTTACAATAAAGCAGACAATACTTGATTATAGAAGCAAAGAAGCATTTAAGACATTAAGAACTAACATAGAATTTTCCGGTGAGGATACAAAGGTAATATTTCTTACCAGTACAACACCTAATGAAGGTAAGAGTACGGTTTCATTTGAACTTGCACAGTCATTTGCACAGAATGGAATGAAAACACTTCTTATAGATGCCGATCTCAGAAAATCAGTTATGAAATCAAGAGGTAAGAAAGGTAAAGTAAAGTATGGACTTACACATTATCTTTCAGGAAAGACAACGTTTGAGAATGCACTGTGTGTAAGTGATGTAGATAATTTCTACATGATATTTGCAGGTCCGGTGCCACCAAACCCAAGTGAACTTCTCGGCAATGACAGATTTAAGAATATGATAGAAGCATCAAGAAAGATGTTTGATATAGTAATCGTTGATACACCTCCTATCGGAAGTGTCATTGATGCGGCAGTAGTATCTAAGTTCTGTGACGGAGGTATCCTTGTAATCGGATGTGGCGATATAAGTTACAGATATGCAAGAAAGTCAAAAGAACAGCTTGAACTTGCAGGCTGCAAAATACTAGGCTGTGTACTTAACAAAGTTAATTTTTCAAGCAACAGCTATTATGGCAAATACTATGGCAAGTATTATGGTAAATATTACGGCAAATACTATGGCAATTACAGCAATGAAGACAATTAATCTGATGAACATATAATCCGTAAGGGTTATATGTTCATCACATATATAAAAATAAGCCTACCAAAGATAAAGTTATAATATTTACGGAAAATAAGGTGGGGGGGAAAAAATACAAAATGCAGTATTGCTCCAACAGAAAGTATGAGGGATAACGAATGTATAGGAAAAAGTCAAATGGATGGTTCAAACATTTCGATTTTATAATAATTGATTTATTATGTGTTCAGTTTTCATATGTGCTGGCATACTTTTTCCGTCATGGATTGACGAACCTTTATGAAGTTGAGTTATACAGAAATATGGCATTGATGATAGAAATTGCCGATTTGATAGTTATCTTTATGCTCGAACAGTACAAGGGTGTCCTAAGGAGAGGATATTACAACGAATTCATATCAGTATTAAAGCAGATGATATTTATTGAATTAATATCAAGTATGTATCTGTTTACAATAAAGAGCGGTGAATTTTCACGTGTTGTATTATATCTGATGGGAGCTTTTTATCTTGAACTTTCTTATATAACAAGAGTCTTGTGGAAAAACCATCTTAAAAAGAAAATGGCAGAGGGCGGCAAGCGTTCTCTTTTAATAGTGACAACAAGGGCATCAGCCGAGGATGTTATAAAGAACGTGCGTGCAGAAAATTATGACATGTTCAATATAAGCGGACTTGTAATTTCTGATTCTGATATGACAGGCAGAATAATAGGCGGTGTAAAAGTTGTTGCCAACATGCATAATGTCAGTAAATACATATTAAAGAACTGGGTAGATGAAGTATTTATCAACATGGAATCAAGAACGGAATATCCGCAGGAACTTGTTGATGACCTCGTTGAAATGGGCGTTGTTGTTCATTTTAATCTTTATAATATCGAAAATGTTGCAGGAAACAGACATGCAGTTGAAAGACTCGGTAATTACACGGTTCTTACATCAAGCATGAACTATGCGACAAACAAGCAGGCATTTGCCAAGCGAACATTGGATATTGCAGGCGGTATAGTCGGATGTATCTTAACCGGAATCATCTTTATATTTATAGCACCTGTTATATACATAAGCTCACCGGGTCCTATCTTTTTCTCACAGACAAGAGTAGGACAAAATGGGCGACGCTTTAAAATCTACAAATTCCGCAGCATGTACATGGATGCTGAGGAACGAAAAAAAGAACTTATGGCACAGAATCGTGTCAAAGATGGCATGATGTTCAAGATGGACTTTGACCCGCGAATCATCGGCAACAGAATCCTTACTGACGGCACAAAAAAGACAGGCATCGGTCACTTCATCCGTGTTACATCACTCGATGAATTCCCACAGTTTTTTAATGTGCTTAAAGGTGACATGTCACTTGTCGGCACACGTCCCCCAACGGAGGACGAAGTTGAAAAGTACGACCTTCACCACCGTGCCCGCCTGGCAACAAAGCCCGGCATAACAGGTATGTGGCAGGTCAGCGGCCGCAGCAAAATCACAGATTTTGAGGAAATTGTAAGGCTTGACACGGAGTATATCGAGAAGTGGAGCATCGGGCTGGATGTGAAGATATTGGTGAAGACGGTGGGAGTGCTGTTTAGGAAAGATGGGGCAATGTAGGAGATACAAATATATTGATGAATGTTTGAGTATAAGGTGAAATTAAGATGAAAAGAATATTGCATATTTCTAAATACTATTATCCTTTTTTGGGTGGAATTGAGCAAATTGCCAGAGATTGTGTAAATGTTCTAAAAGATGAATATGAGCAAATGGTGATTGCATTTAGTGAGAATGAAAAAGATGAGAATACAGTAGTTGATGGTGTGACAGTATACAAATGCGGATGCAGGAAGAAAATAGCTTCACAGCCAATATCATATACATACAAAAGAAGGTTAAAGAAAGTTATAAATGATTTTAAACCTAATATTGTTGTTTTTCATTATCCTAATCCATTTGTTGCGTGTATTTTATTACCACTTATTGAGAAAAATAATATTAAATTAGTTACATATTGGCATTGTGACATAGTAAAACAGAAAATTATTGGTAAATTTTTTATAGGACAAAATAAAAAAATATTAAAAATGTCGACAAAGATTATAGTTACATCACCTAATTATATAGAGGGCAGTGATTGGCTGAAATATGTAAAAGAAAAATGTTGCATAATACCTAATTGTATTAATACAGAAAGAATGAGAGTGACTCCTAAAATAGAGAAAATGGCTGAAGAAATAAGAAAGAAAAATGAAAATAAGGTTATTTGTTTAGCGGTTGGACGGCATACAAAGTATAAAGGTTTTGAATATTTGATTAAAGCAAGTAAATTGTTGCCTAATAATTATACTATATATATAGCAGGAACCGGAGAACTTACTAATAAGTTGCATAAAGAAGCTGAAGGTGATTCAAAGATATGTTTTACAGGTAGAGTTGATGATGATAAATTAAAAGCTTTATTATTAGCATGTGATATTTTCTGTTTTCCTTCAATTACAAAAAATGAAGCATTTGGAGTTGCATTGGCCGAAGCAATGTATTATGGGAAACCTGCAGTAACATTTACAATACCAGGAAGTGGTGTAAATTATGTATGTATTAATGGTGAGACGGGGATTGAATGTGAGAATGGTAATAGCAAGGAATTTGCAAAAGCTATAAAGAGATTAGGCTATAATAATGAAATTCGTACAACATATGGTAGAGCTTCTCGACAAAGGATAATTCATAATTTTATACAAGAGATTTATAAATTGCATGTAATAAGATTATTTGAAAATTTATAGAGTTTAATATAAAAATATAAAATAATTATGAATATGTATATTATTAATAAATAATATTAAGGTGATAAAATGATAAATGGTAAAAAAATAGCAATTGATGCTAGAATGATAGAAATGTCAGGAATTGGAAGATATATACAGAATATCATTAATAATGGAATTTATGATGTAGCATTAGGCGATGAAGCATTAATAAGAAAATATAATAAAAGCATAAAAGTTATACAATACAAAGAAAAAATATACGGATTGTGTGAACAATTAAAATTTCCTGTAGAAGAGTTGAAAGTCGAACAAATACAGTTGGTTCATTTTCCGCATTATAATGTGCCGATTCTATATAAAGGAGATTTTGTTGTTACGGTGCACGATTTGACACATATTATATTTCCTAAATTTATGAAAAATAAAATTGCAAGTTTGTATGCAAAAATTTTATTAAAGAACGCATGTGAAAAATCAAAACATATATTTACAGTTTCAGAAAATTCTAAAAAAGACATAGAAAAATATTTTGATATAAAACAAGATAAAATTTCTATAACATATGATGCTGTTGATGATAAATATAAAAAAGTTGATATAGCTTCTTTGAAATATTTGCGTGAAAAATACAATATAAGTGAAAAACAAAAGGTCATTTTATATGTAGGAAATTTGAAAAAACATAAGAATTTAAATAGATTATTGCAAGCATTTTCACAATTGAATGATATAGAACATATTAGGATGATATTGGTTGGAAAAGATTTTGATAATGAAAATCTAGATAATATAGAGAAAAGATTAAAGATAGAAAATTATATAATTCACACAGGCGTAGTAAATGATAAAGAATTAGTCGATTTATATAATTTGGCAGATATATTTATATTTCCGTCGTTATATGAAGGGTTTGGAATACCGTTATTAGAGGCTATGGCTTGTGAAACAATAGTGTTATGTTCAAATACGTCGTCAATGCCAGAAGTTGTTGGAGATGCGGCTGTTTTATTTAATCCGTATGAAGTTAGTGATATTGCAAATTCTATTCAGAGTGTGATTAATGAACAGATTGACTCTAATGAATATATAAAAAAGGGAATTAAACAATATAGAAAATTTAGTTGGGAAGATTCTAACAAAGAGATTATTGCAACTATAACAAGATTGTGTAGCATTAAATAATGATTAAATTTATATAATTGGAGATAATTATAATGAAAAAAAATGTAGTTATTTTAATACAAAATTTTACGCGTTCGGCGGGAAGTGAAAGAGTAACGGCTATTCTGGCAAATCATCTTGTTGAAAATAAGTATAATGTTACTGTTGCTAGTATATGTGGAGATAATACATGCTTTTATACAATTAATAAAAATGTAAAATTAATTACTTTAATACATAAACCGGAAGTTGATAATAAAAAAGATTTTTTTTATGTCCTTAAATCTCTGTATTTTTTTCATAAAAAAAATAAGACAGATATTTGTATTGACATTTTTGCTTCATTAAGTATTTATACATTAATATTGAAACCAATATTTAAATATAAAAATATAACATGGGAACATTTTAATTATAATGTGAATTTGGGGATGAATAAATTTGGAAGAAAATTAGCTGTAAGATATTCTGATCAAATAATAACATTAACAGAAAGAGATATGCAGTTTTATAAAGAAAATAATCCACATATGAGAGCTAATATTAACTATATATACAATCCATCACCATATCAAAATATAAATTTAAAACAAAAGTATCAAAAAATAATTATTTCAGTTGGACGGTTAACCTATCAGAAGGGATTTGACCAATTAATAGAGGTATGGCAGAAAATATGTGAAAAAACGGACTGGATATTATATATAATTGGAGAAGGTGAGGATTATAATAAATTAAAAGATTTAATTAAAAAAAATAATATAAAAAATATTTTCTTAACAGGTGCAATAACAGATGTTGATAGATATTATAAAAATGCGTCGATATATGTTTCCACTGCACGATTTGAAGGATTACCAATGACGATGATAGAAGCTCAATCTTTTGGGTTGCCTATTATATCATTTGATTATGAAACTGGTCCCTCAGAAATAGTAAAAGATGGGGAAACGGGGTATTTAATAAATGATAAATCTGATAATAAGATTGAAATTATGGCTAATAAATTATTAGAGATTATGAACAATAAAGAAAAAATATATAATATGAGCAGATTAGCATTTATTGCTAGTGAGAGATTTAAAAATAAGAAAATTATAGACAAATGGCTAGAAATTTTAAGGGGGCTATAAATGATCTATTTAAGTATGTTTGCAATTTCTTCTTTTTTTATTTATATATTTGAAAAAACAGAAAAAACAAATAAAGTATACTCAAAAATTTTTTTGATATTAGGATTAAGTTTACCTATATTATTAGCTGCATTAAGAGATGAAACAGTAGGTATTGATATTTCAACATATGTAAAACCATTGTATAATTGTGCTTTGAGATCTGAAAATTTTTCAGCTTTTTTATCTATGATTAAAATGAATATTAAAACAAGGGAAGTTGAAACTGGATTTTGTATATTGGTATATATTTCTACAATTGTTTTTAAGAGTTTAAATGGAGTAATGCTACTATGTGAATTTTTTATTATAATTCCATTGTATTTAGCTTTAATTAACATAAAAAAGTATATGTATCAATACCATTCTGATATATATATAAATTACATATGGATATCAATGTTTTGTTATTATGCTTTTTTTTATAATAATTCTTTAAATCAAATACGACAGGCTATAGCATGTTCATTTACACTGCTATTTTTTTCATTAGCTATTTTAAGAAAATATAAGGTGGCAATAGTTACATTATTAATAGCATCGTCAATGCATTTTTCTGCATTTGTTGTCATTTTTATTTATGTGTTATTTTATCTAATATCTAAAGAAAAAAATAAAATACATTGGTTTATTTCTATTGGTATTATCTTCGCCTCTGCATTTTTAAGTCAAATTTTTGAATGGATTTTAAAGATTGGATACACAATTAAGATTATTCCTGAAAAGTATTATGGACAAATATTTATAGTTAAATATAATGATATAGATTATAATTTTTTATGGATTATTATATGTATTTTTATGGTTATTACTTCAGTAATGATAAATATTAAATATAAAAATATTGCTATATTTCAAGAATGGCAAATTATTTCTTTATTAGCATTGTGCATGATGCCAGTATGTGGAATATATGCTAATTTTGGAAGAATTGTATTATATTTATTAATATATTCTGTTGTCATTATACCATTAGTTTATACGGTTACAGTTCACAAAATTGTTCAAGCAAGATTATTTAGTGATTGCTTGATTGTGATTTTTGGTATTGCTTATTGGATTGTTTCGATAGGATTGTATGATTATACAGGAACTTTAGTTTATAAATTTGTATGGAGTTAATATGAAAAATATATTGATTGTTGGATTATATTCAGTTGAAGCATGCCCTATTTTTTCATTAGAAATGGCAAAGGGATTTAAGAAAAATGATTATAATGTGTTTGCGATTTTACCAGATGACATATGTAATAAAAAAGATTGGCTTATTGAATTTACAGGAGAAAAATTATTCTTTGTTTCACTAGGAAAAGGAAAGAATAATATTATAAAAAAATTAAAAAAATATACTAATATTTTACATTTTTTGATACAATCTGGTACAGAATTAAAACAAAAATTTAAAATGTTAAATTTGATATTACAATATATACATTTTTTCACAGATGGAATATGATTGTAAAAAAATATATAAAAACAACACAAAATATTTTAATATTACATGATCCATTACCGCATTCTGATGAATCATCAAATAGAATAATAAATCAAAAAAAACAAGTACAAAAGATGGACAAGATAATTATATTATCAAAAAAATTTAAGACTGTTGTAAAAGATGTATATAATGTCGAAGAAAAAAATATAATTTACATGCCACATGGTAATTTTGGGTATAACAAATATCGTATAGGAGAAAATAAATTTGTAAATAATAACAAAATTAATTTTCTGTTTTTTGGACGTATTACTAGTTATAAAGGATTAAACGTATTACTTAAAGCTTATTATTTATTAGAACAGAAATATGATAATATTGAATTAGTAATAGCTGGTTCAGGAGATTTTTCAGATTATATTGCGAACTATTCAAAACTAAAAAAAGCGAAATTGTATAATGAATATATACATGAAAATGAAATAGATTTGTTTTTCAAAAAAAGTAATACGGTGGTAGTATTGCCATATTTAGATGCAACTCAATCGGGAGTTATTGCCATTGCAATAGAGTATGGTATTCCGGTTATAGCATCAAATACAGGTGGATTGTATGAACAATTAGATTATGGGAATATGGGAATATACTGTAATCCTGGAGATGAATATGATTTATTTGAAAAGATGGAATTAATAATAAATGATAATAATTTATATAATTTAGAGTCTGAAAAAATGAAAAAATATTCGGAAAAATTAGAGTGGTGTAACATTATAAAAAAATTGATGAATGATTTAATTGCATAGGGAGAAAAATATTGAAAATTAAGGAATATATATCTGATATAATAATGTTTGTTTTAAATCATATTATTTCGCATATACCTGTATGGAGCATTAGAAAATTTTTTTACAAGTTATGTGGTATGAAAATTGGTAAAAAATCAAGAATTTTGATGGGGGTTTATGTATATGCTCCATGGAAAATTACAATTGGGGATGGTACATATATAAATGAATACTGCATCTTAGATGGTAGAGGTGGTCTTGATATTAAAAATAATGTTTCATTATCTATCAAAACAACTATATTAACTGGCACACATGATAGTAAATCTGATATATTTAAATTTAAATCAAGTCCAGTTACATTAGAAGATAATACATGGACTGGGGTTGGAAGTACTATATTACCAGGAGTTGTTTTAAAGAGAAAATCCATTTTAGCGGCTGGGAGCGTAATGATAAATAATAGGAAATTTGAATGCGAAGAAAATATGATATATTCAGGAGTCCCGGCTGTTAAGATATGTAGTAGGCACTTGGAAAATAATTATAATTTGGGAGATTGGAAGCCATTTTTAAGATAAATAAAGGAGAAATATGATATATATATGCTGGTCGTATCATCACATATTAATTGCAATATCAAAGGTGATGAGTCAAAATGTACATGCTGATATTTTATTGGTGAAAAATGGAAATGCTTTGGATGAAAATATTTACATTAAATTAAGAAATGAAAAAATATTTAATAATGTTTATATCATTGATAGTAATAAAGCACCATGGGGAATATCAAAAAAAAGAGTTTTAAAATATTTAATTAATAGATATTATAGATTGAAAAAATATTATGATGGTTGTTTTCCTGTTAATTTGAAAGAATATTCAAATATATATACATTTTTTGATAGCGATTCTATAGGGGCATATTTAAATATTTTACATTTAAAATATCATATAATAGAAGATGCAAAGAGGGCATATACAACATCCGTTTTAAAAAGACTATCGCCGGTGATAACAAATCAAATTATAAATCCAAGTTTTATCATGTCATTGGCACAAAAACTTAATATAATAATACCTATATTTGGTAATTCTAAATATTGCATAGATATAGAAGTGGATTCATTAGAAGATATATATTATACAAAATATAATAAAAATAAATTTATATGTATTGAAGAGAAGACTGTTTTTGATAAATTGAATATGTATAATATAAATATAATAATGGGCATTTTTGGGCAAGAATTGAAATTGGATAAAAATAAAAAGTATAATTTGATATTAACTGAACCGTTATATGCGGACAAAAGGGTAAAAGATATGTATCAGCAATCTAAAGTATACGAATCAATTGTAGAACAAATAACGGATGATTCAATAATACTTATAAAACCTCATCCTAGGGATTTATGTAAATATGAAAGAATAGAAAATGATAAAATAATAAAGTTATCTAGAACTTTTCCGAGTGAAATATTAACCTTTGTATCAAATGAAATGTTTGAAAATTGTTATACAATATCATCTAGTTCAATTTTAATGTTTGAAGAAAAGAAAAGAATTGTATATGGAAATGATTTTATCTCAAAGGTGTTAGGAAATGAATAATATAATAAAAAAATACAAGGAAATGTCAAAACCAATAAAAGCATCACTATGGTTTACAATTTGCAGTGTTATACAAAAGATTATATCACTTATTACAGTTCCAATATTTACAAGAATATTAACGACCGAGCAATATGGTATATATACATTGTATTTATCATGGCATGATTTGATTATAATATTTACTTCGTTGGGATTATATAATGCTATAATCAATAAGGCAATGATTAAATTTGAAGATGATAAAAATGGGGTTATATCATCATTTGTTGGAATAACTACAATATTAACAATTATAGTATTTGTTTTGTTTTATGTAAATGCAGATATTGCTACTAAAATAACAGGATTGTCATTGCCAATGATAATAGTATTATTTGTTGATTTATTATTTACGCCGTCGTTGGCATTTTGGATGGCAAAAGAAAGATTTGAGTTTAAATATGTAAAAGTAATTTTAATTACTTTATTAATAGCAGTGTGTAATCCGTTGTTAGGATTAATAGGGGTATGTTTAACTGATTATAAAGCAGAAGCTAGAATCTTTTCAGTAGCATTAGTTAACATATTATCAGGTGTTTTCTTTTACTTTTATTTCATAATAAAAGGGAAAAAAATGTTTAATTGGAAATATTGGAAATATGCATTAAGTTTTAATTTGCCTCTTGTACCACATTATTTATCGGGAGCAATACTTAATCAATCAGATAGAGTAATGATTAATTATTATTGTTCTAGTGAAGATGCTGCTATATATGGTGTTGCTTATACAATTGCAATGACTGCAATTATAGTTGTAAATGCAGTTAATGCATCAATGACACCATGGGTATTTAAAACTTTGAGTAAGAATAATGATGATATTGGAAATAGTATTGAAAAAGTAATGAATGAATCGTTGGTATTGATTCTTTTGATAGTTGTTCTTTTAATTTTATTTGCACCAGAGGTGTTAATGATTATGGGATGAACAGAATATATTAAGGCTATATGGGTTTTTCCTTTTGTTGCAGGAAGTGTTTTTTTTATTTATTTGTACTCTAGATTTGCAGATGTTGAATTTTATTATGATAAAAATATATATGTTTTGATATCATCGTTGTTTAGTGCTTTGCTGAATATTGTTCTTAATTATATTGCAATACCTATGTTTGGTTATGTAGCAGCTGGAATTACAACATTTATATGTTATATAGTACAAAGTATACTAAATTATATTTTTATGAAAAAAACTATTAAAAGCAAAGGAATATTGAGAATATATGATGTTAAATTTATAGTTGGTATTAGCTTATTTATTGTAATTTTGTGCTTGATATCAATATTATTATATTATAAATTTATATTAAGATATTTGATTATTTGTTTAATAATATTGTATTTAGTGTATAAAAGAAAAATATTTATTTCTCTTATAAAGAAAAAATTATAATTGCGTAATGTTTAATATAAAAGATTTTAATA
>OGND01000489.1_pt1 | contig 25298 bp, 19 predicted proteins | sample 1573381 | NCBI WGS metagenome assembly OGND01 (sample SAMEA2581989, study PRJEB24529) | metagenome | biome: Human gut stool | place: China | collected 2011
ATCCAGATATAAGAACAAACTTACAACTGAATCCTGTTTCCATTTACACAAAATTCTGAACAGTGTCTAAAACTGAGGATGTAATTTAAGCTGTGTCAATCCTTAATAGGCCTGATAATCTTTAACCTTACTTTCGAATATATCTGAAAATATTTTATAGTGCCATTATTTATTTCAATTATAGCCGATATTATTCTGTCTGTTGTGTGTCTTCTTGAATTTTTCAGCTAAAGCTCTAGTCATGAGACCAGGATTGCAAATTGTCCCTATCATATTGTCCAATTCTTGTGTAGGTTATTTGGAATTTAACATATAGTTAGATTCCAGAACTATAATTCTTGCAGCTTTTTTTAAGGAGCTCTTCATTTTTAAGTTGTTTGCGCAAATTAATCAGAGGAACTGCTACACTTAAGAAATCACAATCATTCAGACGCTTGTTGGCATATGCTACTGGCAGATATACCATCTGAAGTAATGTTTTAATTTCTTCTTACATATTAATTTTATATGTAATGAATAATATTCTTCTATAGCATTGCTATAATGCCGACACTGCATTATATCCAAAACCATTCACATATTCAGTGTTTTCTAATAACCTCATATGTTCACCTTTTATCTTGTAGAATTTGACATTCTCTATTATCTTCACATATAATGTAAGTTGGACAATAGAATTGTCACATATTCTTTGTACTGCTACATCAGCGATATTATGCCATTCAATGTTTTTGTTATCAGAATCCATGACTTTTGTATTTTGGATTAAAACTCTAATCTCATACCTATTTTCTTTGCCTCATAGTATGCTTTTTCGTCGAAAGTGTATAATTTGGGCGATCTGTATGGATTACCAGTCACACATCTTCCCGTGTCTTTGATGTATCCCAACTTAAGCATTTTCTTAGGGAAATTTCTTCTGTCTCTAAGTTTGTTGTCATCTGCTGGAGGGTTAAGGATTGCAATATAAATATTTTGCAACTGAGGCATAGTAAACTCCTTATCCAAAAGATGGAAACCTATAGGCTCAAAATGTATTCTTTGTCTCAGTCTTTCAAGAGCTGTGTTTATTATATCTTTATGGTCGAAAGCCAATTCCGGGAGACTGTCAATAGGGAACCATTTGGCTTCCTTTGCATCATCACCTCCTTTAATTTGATATTTGCTCTTCACTACCAAGGCAAAAAACGCAATTGTAATAACCCTTTCTCTAGGGTCTCTTCCTCTCTTTGAGAATGTTTTTAGTTCCTCAAGATAAATGTCATCTACATTTGTCTCCTCCTTTAACTCCCTGTAAACTCCATCTTCTGCAGATTCGTCATCTTCCTTAATAAATCCTCCAGGTAACGCCCATCTGCCCTGATAGGGTTCAGCACCACGTTCTATCAGTAGAATGTTTAGTTTCTCTCCGTCAAATCCAAAAACTACAGCATCTGTTGTAATTGCAGGATGCCAGTAGTCTGATTCCCATTTTTTTGTATTACTATTATATCTCATTGTGCATTAATTTATAATATTGTTTCTGGATTATCCAAATTTAATATATACTTACTAGGTATAAATCCCTTGACTAATATTTCCGCTTGACTCTGTAGGTATTCAGGGTCTTGAGTGTCTGTTATCTTTCTAGAGGTAGCTTTTAAATTAACTCTCTTTAAATCTTCAAAGTTCTTTCCATATTTAAGACTACTATGTGTTGCTTCAATGTCAGTAAACATAGTCTCTTCAAATAAAGCAACTTCCGTACTTATCTTTAACATTACTAAATCAGCTCCCTCTTTTTGTCGTTCAACAATCTTAGGCAGGCTTTTGCTAAAACTTAATCTTGCATAATCTTCAAGTCCAAGTTTTGCATCAATATCTCTACTTAAAGCCATATTTTCTTGTACAGGTATTACAATACCTTCATCTAAGCATCTTTTATAAGAAAACAAACCTCCATATTTTTTTATAGACTGTATTCTTTGTCTTTCTGTGAAATGGTAAAAGAAATCAATGCCATTTGCTTCTAAGTAGTTTCTTATAATATCACTATCAATTTTCTTAGCGGCAGAAAAATTATCTCTAGTCAAATATGATATAGGCCTATTGCTCTCCTTAGCGTATGATAATTCTTTATTAAGATAATCATTTAATATCTTCAAAAGTTCGTTTATTTGAACCTTACTTAATATTAGTTTGCCGGCTTGATATTGCTTATGTAGATTCATAGCTATACCATCATTGTTGGCTTTACCTCTCTCATACGCTTGTTCTGGACTTACGTCGTTATATAAATCTTTCTCATGAAATAATCTCACAGAATCTTTTTTATAACACGAATCAGTACTTACTATGTTATTGGAAAATGCTACATTATGGGCATTTATCAAATCAGAGTAAGCCATAAACATATGTTCTTTTCTACAAAATTTATTGATAAAAAAATCTCCATAGCGTTCTGTTATTTTGGCTCTATATCTGTAAGCACGTATTTTATGTTGTGTGTTTATTGGTAGTTTCACATCATCATAAGTCTCATTCTTATAAGTCTCCATATCATACCAATATATTGTTCTTGATAACAATAAAAACAATACTTTTAATATATTATTTACGTATAGAGGATGAGTATAATTAATGTCATACAATCCCTTTGTATCTAATCCTTCTACTATATCGCATAACATTGTTGTGGCACCATATATTGCTTCCTTATTATGCCAGTATATATTGGGTGATGCAAAAATGTAGTAAAGTGCATTTCTAATGCTATCCAGAGCAATGGATATTTTATTTTCTCTCAATTGAGTAATAAAAATATTACAAGAGATATATGGATTGTTGCAATTGCTGTATTTTTTGTAGAATATTTCTCTATCACTCTCTGAAGAATTGTTCTCTTGTAAGACTTCAAGTTCCTTATTAAATCGTGATATAATATCTTCATCATCAATTCTCAGGCTATGATTAACATAATGAATTGCATTTTTGTGCTCACCTTTGATTCTATAGAATCTTTCTTTGATTGTATTTATCAGAAAATCTATTTGATTATTTTTTATCCCTTTATTCCATAGAAGTATTTGATAGTCAGATGCAATATCGTATAAATTGCCATTCTCTTTAAATTTATAAATGTATGTAAGCATGCCAGGTACCTGACAGATAAATTGATTCAGATATGTTATTTCTGTAACACTCATTTCATCTGCCCATTTGGGTTTCTCTTCCCATTCATTTATATTTGTTATATTGAATATTTTTGCTGTATTATATTTCTTATTATACTCTTTTTCCCATAAATCATATAAACGTGATAGCAATTCTATATTTATTTTCCTTCCAGTTGTCAAAGTATTCATTTCTATCAATATGTGCTTATAGCTTTTTATGATAGATATAAAATCCATTTCTTTGTTATCTTCTATGTAAGAAGCTAAACCATTGATTTTATCTATTATACGATATAACGTATTATATTGGCTGTCTGATAATATATTAGCCCATCTATGTTTATCCATATCTTCTTTATGGTAAAGGTCTATAATTCAAATTTATAAACTTCATAACTAGACATTGAAGTATCAATCTTTTTAATTGAGTATAATCAAGATCTTCGTTTACCTCCATTGGAAAGTAACTAATAATTTGAAAGGCGTTTCGACTGCTCTTTCCCATTAATCTAAAGGCTATATAATCTAATACAACTATATCACTTAATGTGTTAAGTAAATATTCAAATTCTATTTCTTCTTTAGATGCAGTACCATTTATACAGTCACTAGCCAAATCGTTTAGAGTAGTAAAACAAACTGTTCCAATATCCTCATATGGCTCATTTGCAATCCATTCCTCAAGATTACTTTTAATTTCAATGTCAGCTGCTACTGAATAAAATGTTTTGGCATACATAGATGCATCCTCATATTTATCAAATTCAGGCATTTCATCATTAGTAAAACAATCATATACTAATCTTGTTGTATAAGCCCTATACATTATATTAGTTACAACTTTATGTGGATATTCTTCTTTCTTATATTGTACCCTCCATTTCTGAAGATTATCAATAGAAAAATTATATAATGGTCTAATATCTAACATAATTATATTCTACTTTGGGATGTATAATGCAAAGATAATATTTTATTTTTTCATTGTGTAGTAATTACGGAAAGAATAAACTTTTTTAATTACCTTTATGTACATATATGTAGGGAAATTGATCTTACCATGCGCCATAATCCAGTATTGCTTGTTTACTTCCTTTCTCAAGTCTAATGCTGAAACTCATATCTTCGTTATCATCTTCTCCCTTAGGTACCGATAGTCCGTTACCCCACATTTTACTGTACGTATATGTGTTTTCATGCTTAAACCATTCTGAGTTATTTGTTGCAATAAGGCTGTCTATTTTCATATAGAATGCATCTGTCGGTAACTCTATAAACTCAATTGTTAATCGGTCGTTATAGTCACCAAGAAAAGAACTCTTATCTTTATTGTATTCAACGATTTTAAAATCAGGGTATGTAATGCCTGTTATTCTTTCCAACGTTTCTTTATTTGAAAATCTATATTTACGATGAAAGTTGCTATATTATCATACCTGCCAGAAATAGCAGGAATAATATTATAAATCCATATTTAAATGCCTTTATTATTTTCCTCATTTTTTCTCCTTTCTTTCTCTTATTCAAGAGATTCTATTCTGTCTCTTCTTGTAATTTAAAAACCATAAAGTCCTTTTGAGCAGCTCTATTTGCAATCTGTTTTGCTACAAATGCTGGATATTCTTCTTTTATATCAAAATTTTCCAGAATCTCTAAGCTTCTGTCAAACTCGCCAATCTCTCTGTACATTTCTGCTCTTAATAGGGGATTATCCTCAAGTATTGAGAGTTTAAGCATAGATGAAATTGTTTTCCTGAATATCTCATCCTGTTTCCGGGAAGTCTTCTTTCCTCTCCTTATAATATCATTGTAGGCCCACATAATAACTATTGCCATCTCATTTTCCCAATTGGCCTCTTTCCATCGCAACTCATCTTTAGCTTTGATGACATCCTCAAAAGACAACCATCCACATTCCATTGTGTAATCATCACCTTCTTCCTTATCTACTTCAAATGTGAAGTAGAAATGACCACATTCAGGACATTTCTGGATAGGGCTAACCGAAGGCAACATTGGTGCAACCGTTTTAGCATCTGACCATTGTACAGCATTAAAGGTATTTCCTGACCTTAATCTTAGAAGTTTCTTTTTTCCTCCGCAATGAGGACAAACAGCAAGTTCGCATTTAGCTGGATTCATTTTGAAAGTTTTTTATAGGTTATTTTCAATGTATTTTTTTCGTTGTCTATCTCTATTTACCAAGTCTGCTCAGGACTGATTGCCCGAGCAGCAATGGAGCTCTCTGGTTCTTTATTACCGATGCACGTACGTTGTTTAGTTCAAGTCCTCCGATATTTATATTCTTCAGATTGATTACAGTGCCCTCTGATATCCGGCCATCAGCGGTAATGTAATTCTGTTTTCCCAGTATATCACTCTTGCTCAGATAATCATTCTTGATCATAAAGTTGGCTTCAATATCAGAAATCGAAACGTCACTGGCGCCAGTGTCAAAGATGAAGTTCAGTGGCAAATCATTAATCTCACATTTCACTACGCATACACCGCCGTCTTTCTTGAACGGTACATCAAGAGTGCTAAGTTCAACCTTATCCCCATGTCCGATTTTCTCCTCTTCTTCCACCTCAATTATCCTGGATCTATAATAATTTATAGCAGACTGAAATTCCTGAGTATTCTTTATAGGATCCAAATCATCGTCCAACAGCAGATGTCCGAAACTCCTGAAACCTTTCTCAAAAGCAGTCTTAAGATACTTCAAAGCCTTATCATATTCTCCAAGTCTTGAGTAAAGGCATGCTGCATCGTAATATGTTCCAGAATTGTCGGAAACAGTAGCAATTACTTTATCCATATATGCTTTAGCCTTATCCTTAAATCCCAATTGCATATATGCATATTGGGCACATGAATTCTCACTAGGTATAGTATCCAATTCTATGACCTTACGATAATCAGCTTCAGCCTTTTCCGTTTCACCTTTCATTCTGTACATGTCCGCTCTTCCCAAATATGCATATGCATAATCAGGACACTGGATTATGGCAACGCTATAATCCTCTATAGCTCCATCATAATCCTTAGAGTTGTCTTTATAAAAACCTCTTTTGTAATATCCACCAAAATATTCAGGGTTGTTATTTATATAATCACTTATTTGTAATATGGCTTCATCACAATTTCCCATCTCATACAGGATATCAGCCTTACTTAATCTGCATCCGTTATCCGTTGAGTCAATATCAATTGCATAATCAATGTATTCAAGTGCCCTATCATAGTTACCGGCAGCCTGATAACAGGAGCTTATCCTGATTGCTGTGATTGCATCATTATCCTGTTTTAAGCATTCCTTATAGTTTTCTATAGCCGGTCTATAGTCATTATTGACTTCATATATAACTCCAATGCAGTATGGCCAGTATCCTTCAGAAGGAGACTTCATCCTCTTTATTCTTAATTTGGCTATAAGAATATCCTTAGCTTCCTCACCCATGTCCATCATGATGTTAAAAGCCTTATTGTCACCATCTATTGACAGAGCCTTGATTATATCATCAACAGCCTTATTATAATCCTTAAGTTTATAATGACATTCAGCCCTGAAAGAATAAACAGAGGAGTAGTCACTTGCCAGTTTCTCTACATAATCAAATAGTTCTATAGCCTCATTATATCTTTCCCTCGAGATTTCGTTTCGTCCAAGCCCCATATAACCATAAATATATTCAGGATTAAGCTCAATTGCTTTCGTGAAGTCCTTGTCCGACAGATCATATTTAGACATAAGATACAGCAGGCTTCCCCTTTTATTATAAAGGTCAACATCATCCGATGTATATTTTATAGACTGAGTATATGCATCTATAGCCTTTTCATTTTCATCAATGCCTTCATATATGTAGGCCTTAGTATAATATGCAAAAGATAATAACTCTTTTTCCTTATGTGGTATATCCTTAATAGCTTCTTCTATCAAACTCAAGCCTTTACCTTGATGCCCTTCACTGCCGTTTATAGCCCCCATCCATATTCTGGCATAATTATTCTTAGGATTTTCATCCAATTCCTTGTCCAAGTACTCCTTTGCACTTGCTTCATTTCCGTTATTAAGTTCCTCTACAGCTCTATTTACATTATATGTCTGATACTTTTCTGATATTTGAGCGTTTATATCAGAGATAAAGAAGAAGAATAACGCAGCTAAAAATAAAGTTACAACTCTCATCCTCAGTTACTATTTTTGATTAAATATCTTTTTTAAAATAAATCCACCTATTTTTCTTTCAAGTCCGCCCTTTGTTAAAGGGATTCCTGTTTCTCTTGCGATTTTCTGTTTTAAGGCTGTAACGCCTAATGCTCTCTTGAGTGAAAAGCTTAATCCTGGTATTCCTTTCTTTCCCATATCTTTTAAAATTTAGTTTATTAATACTTTCTTTTGATAATTAAATGTTTAACATACTAGACTGTATTCATCCATTTCATTACATGAGTAGTTTGCATTTGCAAATGCAGAATAATGTCCTATATGCCATTTCCCACATATCGTACATACGTATGCCTGCAGACTGCCTTTATCTTCTGGTCTGTTTCTATACCATATATTTATGGCGTTTAAAGCTTCTTCATAGGTGTTGTAAGACATCTTCTTCTTAAATACTATTTCGCCAGTTATTGGATCGAACATCCTCTTCCAGTGCGTCGAGATACCTCTTGATACATTCTTCACATGTTCTACTTGGCCAATGTTATATAGTTGAAATGCAGTAGCCCTTTTCATCCAATATCGATGATTTCGATCTTTTCTATTTCCTGATTCTCTCTTGCAGTTCATCTTGTAATAAGCCTGACTCATTCTTTTCTCTACTATCCTCCTTACTTTCTTTGAGTCTTTAGCAGTTTCAATCTCTATGTCGAAATTGCGCAGAAGCTTACCTTCCTTGAATCTCAGTTTTTCATCAAAAAGCTTATACGTTTGACCTTTAAATCTTACTCTTTGCCCTGGGAGGATCTTGTACACATCTTCATATTTTTCTACCAGCTCTTTCTTCACTTTCTGAAGAACATTTTTAATCATCCTTATTACTACTGCAGATTCATATGAAGCAGATATTACCATGTCTCTAATTCTACTGACCAAACGTCTGATTGTCAAAGTGTCCTCACTTGACTTGATGTATTCACCTATACGGTTTACTTTTTCATTGAGACTCCAACTATCTATATGCCCATATCGTTCTAATGATGTTTCCCAGCCTCTTAATGCGTTTTCTACATGTGTATTCATATCTTACTCCTTTTAAGTTTATTACTCATTGTGTATCTATAACGCAAAGATATAGCATAGATTTCAAATATCAAATACTCTATGCGTAAATATTACGCATAGAATCAATCATTAACATTATTTAAGCCCAGATTCCGTTTCTGTTCTATGAAATTCGATGTAAATAAGGATTCTCTTTCTTTCGTCATACTTATCATAACAAATTCATTAATTTTGTATCCGTATTATAAACATTTATAGAACTATATAACCTAAGATGAATTAGTAGGATTGTTATTTTGATTATATGTTTTCAATTATCTATTTCCGGATGAGCTATTTTAAACAATGGCTGAGTCGTTTTTTCTTAATAGCTTTTGATAATAGGTTCTTATATTCAGAAATAAAATAATATGCTTGATTATATAATATGATTGATATGGCTATTGATGATGATATAGATATATTTATAAGTTATTCTGTGAAAGATAGTCTAATTGTACATAATTATGTCCAATTTCTGGAAAATGCAGGTTTTAAAGTGTGGTATGACAGGAAGGGATTATATTCCGGTGTTAAATACACTCATGAAATTGTCGAAGCAATTAAGAGATCTAGAATCCTAGTCTTTTTTCTTCGGTGAATTCCAATAATTCCGATTGGGTATTAGGTGAAATACTAACAGCAAAACATTATGCAAAAACAATTCTTCCAGTGCGTATTGATAATAGTGATTATTCCGATAAAGTTATGCTTATAATGATACCGCTACAATATGTGGATTGTATCAATAAGCCTATAGATATAGGCTCTAATGAAATTTATGATTCTATAGTCAGACACATAGGGCATCCTATAGATTATAAGGGAAAAATTTATGATGATGTTGACAGCGATAAAAATGACAAACTATATAGTAAGGAAAAAAGAGGATATACATTTCTCTCCGTTACATCGTCCCTCATTTTTTTTGTTTTCATGTTGTGGATCAGTGGAGAACATCATATAAATCGTTCTCTTTCATACTTTACATTATTATGCAGTACTTTGATTTCTATTATGTGTAGTATGTATAGTATATATCATATAAAGGGTTGGGCTAAAAGAAAACATATGGTAAATTTAGCTTTACTATTAGGTATCCATTTGTTTATGACATACTCTACAACAGCTTTAGGTCTGTGTTTTAGCGATATGTCGATATTTCTGTTAAATGCGCCAAGTTTAGTCTGTTCTTTAATTTCTGTTGTTGGAATATTATTGCTTGTCTCTTTTAGAAAATTAGGTTACTACATTCTAATTGTATGTGCTCTCTTTTTTACATTAGGGACTCATATGTGGACCGGTTATATAGAAGCTACGTATTTTATAGGTTTAGCTTCAGCTATATGTTTATACATACTTACATATCTACTTGTTAGATATAAAAAAGATGGTCTGTCCACATGGGAACAACTTAAATGATATGAATGTAAACTGCGCAAATTGTCTCTTTTTGAGATGGTACCAAACTCTCTGAAAGACTGATTCATTGTGCGCTCATGCTGTACGCCTGCTTGATTCCTTATGGGACAGGCAGGCCTTTTTTTATGAAATATATTTTAAATACAAGACTTTCAAATTGTTTGATTTTGTAACAAAATCAGAACTTACTATATAAATAAAACTATGTCAAACCTTTGATTTGCCATTACTTTAGAACAATTTTACTTAGAATACATCTATTTTCAGATATATTTGAAAGTAAGTATAAAGATAATCAGACCTATTAAGGATTGACACAGTTTGAATTACAGTCTCCTTTGAGAATCCTTTTATATGCTATTTATACCTGAACGGCTAAATGCGTTTGTGAATTGTAGTATTCTTACTTTCTGTGCCCCTTTCATGGCTATTTCATAATCGCATTCTTTATCTAGTATTTTACTTATTACAACGAATAACTCTAAACTCATTAGTAAGCAGAAAAATATCAAATAAAAGACACCGGCCAACTTTCTGGTTGTTATTATAGTCCACATTGCTTCTATTTCTTCAAGAAATCCCACGCTGCTTTTACATTCCGTCCTTACATCCTCCTCTACGTTTTGTTTTTTTTGAACCCAGTTAAGTTCTTGTTCTCTTAAGCTTGCTACAGTTTTATTGTTACTATCTAACTGTGCCTGTTTGGGATTTATAATTTGATTTGTTGTTACAGAAGGCGTATTTACTTTTTTTATCTCTCCGTCTACAACTATAGTGTTCGTTGTATTAGTTATAGTTTTCTGAGTTATAAACGGCCTTAGGCTTATTTCTTCTTGTAAAGTATAATTAATAGCAGAAAGCGAATCTATTTCTTTATGCAATGCTGCTATCTTATCATCTATGATTCTTACTCTTTTTTTGCTAAGTTCTACAACTTGGTTTTCGATAGTATTTGCCATCTGTTTGTCAATATCTTTCCCAAACATAGTTTGATCAAAGATAGTAGAACCTACAACAGCCATAATAAGAGCTATTATACCCCTGAAAAGCACCATCCAGAATGACTTTTCTGTTGTGAGGATTATTTGTCTTTCAATCATAATAACGATAGTAACAAAAGATAATGAGACTAGGCAGCATCCCCAAAATGGTAGATCCATGTATCTCAGAGCAAAACAGAATCCTGTTACTCCCCATATAATGATTAATATAAGCAGAGCTGATGTATATTTACTTAATTGACATTTGCTAGCTTCTGAACATTGAGCTAAAACTGCTGAACTCCAACCTGTTAGGAAACAGCCAAATTTCGTCCACATTTTCATAATAACCTACATTTATTTTTTTATAATTATCCTACCATTGCTTTTAGAGTAGGTGCTGTTTGGATTTTTGTTGAAAAATTTTGTTGCTGAGGTACACTCATTGCTATTGTGGCAACTCCTCTTAGAAAACCACATTCATAGGATTGTAATGGTATAGAAGCCTCATTGATATTATTTTTAAAGTCTTCTTCAAGATTAGCCAGCTCTTCTTTATGTGATTTTATTACAGACATTTGTTTATCCAGTTCCGCTACAGTTGTTAGAAGACCAGCTGCGTTACAATTATTAATTCTTGTTTCTAGATCCTGCTGCATTGCATTATAATTGAGATTTATTTCCCTGAATATCATAAGTATCTTATTCCTTATAATATTTTTATTCATATCACGAAATGCCAGGTCACATTTAATCATTGCATCGTTATACCCCTTTTCTTCATAATTCTTATTTAAATATCCGTATATAATATCTATAGGCCATCCTGTTGCACAAGATACCATAAGCGGAGTGTTTCCTTTAGGTTCCAATTTAAGTTCTTGTGTAACATTATTTCCTTTACTTACATCATCTATATCAGCAGAACTGTCCATTATAGGTGTCATAGGAACTGTAATGCCTTTCTTAGTTTCATTCTTCTTGCTGAAAAAACCAAATATTGCCATAGTGATAATTTTTTAAGTTTATAATTGTAGTTGAATAATGTCATTGTGTAATTGCAACGCAAAGATATATGTTTTTCTAATACGCAGCAAACATTAATGCGTAAAATTAACGCAATGAATAAAGTTTAACATTCGTATTCATAGTATTACAACATTTAAGCATATACTCGTGCTAAAAATACGTTTTCTCATTGTTTTTCTGTAAACTACTAAAATTTACTACAATATTTATTTTAATGGTAAACTCTTGCTTCAAAGCATGTTTCTTCTCTGAATTCTTATAATTTATTTAATATATTCCATAATTTTCCCTATCTTTGTCTCGTTATAAGACACTTATAACATTCCAACACTGTCATTTCCCTTTCATTCCTTCTGTTCTTGACAGTAAATCAAAGCACATTTTAATTTAAGTTTATAGCTGCATCTGCAGCCCGTCTATCGCATCCTCTCAAGGCTGTGATAGACGTTTCCCAATTTATTCACTTTTCATTAATCATTTAATCAATTTCATTATGGAACAGGTATTAATTGGCCAGAATGCCGGCATTATCAAGTCATCAGGAATGCAGTTCTGAACAACGGCAGATCCGTCATAGATTTCCCTGAATCCTGGGGTGATGACCTTATGGATGTTGAGAATGAGAAGGTGAATGAGGTATTGAGGAAGATAAGGACATAGTTTGGTCTCTAACCCTTTTCTATCCATTTGGTAAATCTGTAGAAAACATAATACACGATATATCAAAATGAACATTAATAGTTATATACCAATACGGATATAATTCTTATATTTGTAAAAATTACTTTAGAAGTTTTGTAAAGAACAAGAAGAACGACTATTATCATAAGAAAGATTCTATTGTAATTATTCAGCTTTGTATTAATAATTCAACTACATAAATTATGTTTACAGATAAAGAACAAAAGGCTGTTCTACAATGTATTTGGCAATTGTTAGGAGCTAAACCTACAATAAAGGAATGTGAGTATGTAGAACATGAGATCTCTAATGGTTGGGGATGTAAGAATCAATATCAATCAAACCCGATGATAGTATTTTCAGCTATAGTGAATGGGGGGTTATCTTCTAATGAATATGTAAATTTTCCATGGATATTATGTGCTATAGAACAAGAACCTTATCGCTCATTTCACATTATATCTATTATGGATGACAATAAAAAATTCTATTTTAAGAAGCTGATAAAGGATATTGTTGAATTTGAGGATAATGTCAATCATAAAACTGCTATGGCTGTTTCTCTCTTTGATCTTACAAATATTGTCTATGGTATTAGAGGTTATGATTTTTTCTTAGATGAGCATAAAGGCTCTCAAACAATTATTTAGTAAAAGTTTTGTGTTGCATAAATGAACAAATAAATAATCAAAGCTATTAAATTTATAATCATGGATTCTTATACGAATTTAGAAAAAAATGCAATAATAAAACTTCTTATTGATATGATGCAGATAGATGGTGATTGTCATTCTAATGAATTACAATTGCTTCAACGTATCTGTAATTTATTTGGCATTTCATCTTCTAATTTATCTTCCTTGATGGAACGGGATTTTGCTCTTTCCATTATATCTGACATGGATGATGATAAAAAAATGCAAGTAACAGGATTATTGCAACAAATGATATTTGCAGACGGTATTAAAGATAACAATGAAATGTTCTTCTTTGGTCAAATTGTTACACAAACAGGAATAGACAAAGCAGTGGAGCGAAAAAACAAAGGCTTTGTACCACAGTATGATGATGCCCGTATTTATTTAGACTCTTCTAAAATAGCCTTAGATCGTCGTTCGCCTGACGAGTTGAATGTAATAAATGAACAGGCTGAATTTTACAAGAATTTCTTTAGTGATGGTTTTTTAAATGATGATGATATATGCAATTTGTTAATAGAGAATACTATAAGTTGCGTAAAATACTCCGGTTGGGACTTGTATGATATTGATGGTGTAACCTGGTTTCTTGCCAATCATATAGATGCTATGGTCAAAGCTGGAGTAGTAGATAGTTATGAAGATATATTTATTAAATGCTTTAAGATGTATTTTAAGAAATGATTTTAGATTACGTAAATAGAACTATGCCAAGCCCTTAGTTTGTCATTTATTTGGGTTGATATCACTTTGTATTTACCTAAGATTCAGTTGTTTATACAAATGTAAAGTTTGAGATAATTAGGCTTGTTTAGGTTTGACTTAGTTTGAATTATAGTTTCTGATTTTATACATATATGTATTATATAAACAAAAGTGCCGTCAGTTCATATAGAGTTGACGGCACTTTTGTTTAGTTGTTATATATCTTTCTTGCTATTGTTGAAACCAATGATTCAAAGTCAATCGAATTCACATTAATTACCTTTTGTGGCACTATTGCCTTAAAGTCTCCACCTATATGAATACATTCATCATTTAGCTGGTTTGAAACCTTAGCCAAATCATTATTAAGGTAACCAATATTAGGTAAACTCTTTATGTTTCCAATTGTATCCTCAATAGCTGGGTATGTATGCTCCTCACTGTTAGGATGATTATACCCTGTCATATCAACACAACAGAGAGCATAATTGTCTTTCTCTTCCACAGATGTTCTAATTTGTAGAGGTGACATCATAACTGATTGATCGGTGCTCCATCTGGATTTAATCTCAAGATAATATATTGGTTCGTTGTTATAATAAACGACCAGATCATGACCATATTGTTCATTCTCAACATTTATCGAATGCTCATCATCTGATATTTCTTTTGATAAGTACTTTGACAGTTGAGCACGGACATTTCTTTCAATAAAATCACCCAGATTTTTCTTGTATTCAAAATCAGCTTCTTCTATTCTTTTTTGTTTGAGCCTTTCCTCTCCTAATCTGAGGATTTCATCGAGATTGTTTTTTTCTGAAAGCTCTACAAGTTGGTTCAGTTTGGCCGGATCATCAATTTTCATTAACTTGAAAACTCCATCCTTACATTCTGGCTTAACCTGTTTCATGAATAGTTCTGCTTTTTTCTCTGAAATTCTAGGGAACCATTTTTGCCACTTTTCATCTTCTAGTTTGTCAATGATATCCAGCACATGGTCACTACTAAAACCTCCTTCAGCTAATTTCTCTTCAATTTCACTTGCCACATCTTGTGAAGTTATAGTCTCAAATTCACAAAATTCTGCAAAATCTCTATTAACCAGGTTATCATTCAGGTCTTTTCCAACTACATCACTATAAAGCTCAAATAATTCACTATCATCTATATCTATAGATAACTTTAAATCCTTTGCGTGTGATGGTATGTTGTTTTGATTAGGAAAAGCACCATAAGTAACAGCCAAACCTTTCTTCTCATTTCTGTCATAATATTCACTCCATTTATATAATGACTTATGCAAGTCTAGGACATATGAGTAATTGTTGGAAATCCATTCTTTATTGCCCAGTGATATTTCTAGAAGCATGTTCTCGACTAGATGCTGGAATGGAAGTGTTGCTAAATCTCTTTCATCTGAATCCATCGGCTCTAAAATCATTTCCTTGAATTCAGTACCAAAATGATTACAGATGATAGGTAATGCATTTCGTCTATAACTTGATGCTCCTTCCTTCTTGAAGATACAACTCAATCGAATTAATGTTCCAATTATCTCGCTTGGATAGCACTCTTTGTTTTTAAGATACTTTTCGCGCAGGTTCCTTACTACAACAGTTATTGAATCAGCCAGATTCTTTCTACTAAACTCAGTAAAACTACATACGTCTGAATATTCCAAAGAGATCATCTTGTCTACTGTTGTAGAGTCCAGTGGTTTTACCATATCAGACAACCACATTGGTATGGTGCCGGCATCATTTAGCTCATGCTTGTATTTAAGATTGTTATCTCTATTAGGTATTAATTTATACTCGTCGAACAATTCAGTCTGCGACATATCCTTAAGATACAGGCAGAATGTATGCAACTTTGAGAAATTGGGATGCTCAGATACAATCTTTGCTATATCCTTTATCTTCAAGAAACATGAGGATGATGATTCCTTCCAACTTAGTACAACCTTACTCCACTCTTTTATAATGTGTTTCTCCGGTAAAAGTGCAAATTCATATATTGAATCAAAAACATCATCAAAGTATTCTTTCTGTTCATTTTCAAATGAATCTACAAGTGAAGAAGACAACAGTCTAATATCAGATGATTTCAGGTTCAGATATTCTCCTTTTATATTGAATACATTGAGGCTTTCATAGAAGTCAACCCATCTGGTCTTGAATTCCTTGAAGAAATCATTGGTCTTGTCTTCCTTGTTTCTGATACATTCAAAATTAAGACGTAATATCTCTACCCATCCACTGATTCTTGAAGTATTATTTCTGATATACTCAAACAACATATCAGTCATTGATTTCAGGGTGCTTACATTCTTCTCGTACTTTTCTCGTACATTTGAGTTCTCAACAGGCAAATGTATGGCATCTCTTTCTTCCACAGGATAGAACTTTTTTGAATGAAACACAAAGTCCATTCCAAATTCCTCTGTACCTAACAATGGGAAGAATACGAAAAGCTTTGCTATACCTTTCAGACTTTGTGCTGTATTACTATCCTTTAAAGGCATGATAACAATGTCCTCTTTGTCTTCAGACTGCAAGTAATAAATTTTCTGAAGCGATTCAATACCATTTATAACTTTGAAAATGCCCATAACATTAAGTCCTTGCTCCATAGGCATTTCTTCCTTTCTGAAATAGTATTGTTTATTATTGATGGTATCAATAATTTCAACATCTATTATAGGCATATTTATAGTAAGAACATAAGGCATAACCTTTATGGCTGCTTCTATACTTGCTTGCACTTTACCAAGAGCATTTTCAGCCGATTCCAGCTGATAACGTAACTCTGTCCATTCTTTGCAAGTGTCTATTTTCGGCGCATCAGCATAGTTCTCCAATGCCACCAGTTGTCTTGCCATTTTGTCTACTAGGTCAGTAATATCGGTAAATGTTCTGTCTATAACAAAACCATCTATATTTACAAATTTACCTGGTGCCTGTTCTTCCATATCCAAAGAACCGTTTACTACAATTTTTCTTCCGAAAGCATGTGTCGTTAAGAAGCCTGTTCCGTATTGGCCAATAGCGTCCTCGTTTTCCTTACACTCTGATGATACTTGTTTAACTAAAGAACCAAATGTATCATGAGTGAATGCTTTCCCTTGATGAGCAAATATAAACTCATCAGGTGTTATTGTCATTTTAATATGAGCAGCTCTTTTTCCGTCTTTGTCTTTTCTAGCTATATCTCTTGCATTCTGAAATAGCTCCCATATAGCTCTTTCTCCACTTCTAGGGTCCAGTTTTTCAAGCCCTTGTGATATTTTTGTACAGCTCAGCTTGCAAAATTGTCTTTTTTCTGAAATTGCCCACGCTTCTCTGATAGTTTTAGAATTTTGTTCCATATTTCGTGATTTAAATTATTATTGTGTAATTCTGACGCAAAGATAGGGATAATATTTAAACCTGCAATAGTCAATGTGTAAATAATACACATACACTTCGAAATTTAACAACAGTAAAGATATATTAAGCCTAATAAATATTGTAATAGTGTTTTTATATAGGTTTATAATAATATATACAACTGTCCTATACTAAAACAGTTGACCTAATAAGAATGTTATGATAGAGTACAAGACTCAAAAAAAGAACCTTATAATTCGGAAGTAATTCATCTCTATACCGAATTCGGTTATAGTATTGGGCACATCTCCCGAATGTTCTCATTCAGCTATGGTACTATTAAGCGCTAGTTATCTATCTTTGCAGAAGAACGTGCGACAAGAAGTCGTACAAGTAATTGTTCAACATGATGTCAGCACCTGTTGTTCCGTCAACAGTAGCCTATAGAGACGTGCTTTATGAGTAATTGTTTGGTGCGAAGCCCTCTTGACTTAAATACATCATTAACAAGATAAGACCTGCAAACAACGTATGTTAATGAGGTAATATCTTTTTTCCTTGATTTTTCCTAAACCTCCTAAGTGAATAATATTTAGATGACCAGTATTACTTTGATTTAGGTAAAATCATCTTTATGCCAAGTTGTTAAATTTGTTTGACACCAATTCTCCGAAAGACATAATAATTAGCTGAAGAATTATTTTACTTATGAATGACCTCATTACAAAAAGTCTTTTTGGAGAAAGTAATTCCCTATAAGTATCTCTGAGGCGGAGAACTGATAAATAGTATTTTTAAGCTACCCATAAATATGATCTTCAATACGTATTAATAACAATGGAGATTAACTACTTAATGTAAAGTGAAACATATTAAGTACATATGAGAATCGTAGTTAATGTCTCTAATGTTATTATGCTTTGCCTCTCAAGGCTATATTGTAGCATAAAACAGAACTTGTAGTACTGATTTAGAATATATAGCATATCGGAATAAATGTTAAATGTTTCATTAATGCGTATATTATACACATTAAAAGTTTGTGCATAATATAATAAATTGTTAACTTTGCGTTATAAATACGCAATAATATTTCCAAAGTGGTATTTTAACGAAATAAGTAACATATGATAATTATCATATGGCATTAAAGGAAATCACTAACACTTCAAATTCCGTAAATATGCAGAATGAAATGAATTTAGAATCAAGAATGTGTAAAATGGATGGGTTGGGGAATAAAACAGATTCCATTTCTACCGTTTATAATTTGATAATCCTCGATGAAAGCGGATCCATGTCTGTGGTTTCAGGACAGACAATCTCAGGATGTAATGAAACCCTAAATGGCATTAGGTCAAGTGCAGCGGAAGACAAGGAACAACTTCAGTTCGTTTCAATATACTGTTTTGACTCGACCAATTCACGATATATAATAGAAAATACCCCAATAGAAAAAGTGAAAGATATGACGTCAAATGATTATTCACCAAACGCATGTACGCCGCTTTATGACGCAATTGGCAACACTGTTAGTAGGTTAAAGAGCATTGCAAAAAATACTGATTCAATTGGGAAAGTGATAATAATTACAGACGGATATGAGAATGCTTCCCGAGAATGGAATCATTCTTCGGTAGTTGAACTTATAGAAAGTCTAAAAAAGAAGGGGTGGATTTTTACTTTTATGGGAGCAAACATAGATGTAGAGCAAACCTCACGCTCTCTTGGTATTGACAGTTTCATAGAATTTCAAAAGACAGATGCAAGTATGCGAGAGATGTTTGAATGCGAACGTCGGAGTCAAAGAGCTTACTCAAAAAAAATGTCATATATGCGTCGCTGCCATGTTTTCGCAAAAGCGTCTGAAGAAGATCGCGAACAGATGTTGAGCTCAATGAATGAAAACTATTTTACTGACTACGAACGTATTGCACCTGAGTTTATACAATATCTTAATCCCAATGAAATTTTTGTATTTGGCAGTAACTTGCATGGAACACATAATGGTGGTGCTGCCCAACATGCAGTTGTAAACTTTGGTGCGATAAAGGGACAAGCAGAAGGAGCTCAGGGTCAGTCATATGCAATACCAACAGTTGGATATCCGTTTCATGAAGTTAAAAAAGCGATTGAACGTTTTACGGAATATGTTGTTCTACATCCCAAACAGAAGTTCATACTTACAGCTATAGGATGTGGAAATGCTGGCTACACCCCAAGGCAAATAGCTCCACTATTCAAACAAGCTTATGAATTTGGCAATGTCTATGTTCCTGCTATTTTCTATTCTTATGTTAGATAAAAACGAGAATATTTGGTAATTTCGCAAAAAGTGCAAGATATATAATAAGAGATAATATGTTTTGAAATTAGGGATGAACCTCTTATCCCCCATGTTGCTATCAACTATAGGCACTAATGTATGATATTTCAAAAAGTCTATTAAGATATTGCACAAATCCTAGTTTGGCCAATACCCAGATAATAGTAGAATAAAAATTGACCTGTAAAGAAAAATAAATAACTACCTCTATGCAAACTAAATCAAGTTTGATATAGATATATCATCGCGAGGTTTTGAATTACATCAAGGAAAAAGTCCAGGAGGACGAAGGTATTGATTTATAAAACATCATTTAATAACTAATTTAAATAATATGGGATTTTTTGAAAATTTATTTGGCAAGAAGAATGGCTCAGATAATAACGCAACCAATAGCGGAGCAAACTCTTCCTCGAATACAGGTGTTAATGCAAGACCTGTATCTTCAGTTGTTACACCTAGAAACAAAAAGACTCCAGTCAGCGCAAGCATGCAAGATATCTTCGGTAAGGGATTCCGTTTTGTCGTTGACAGATATGAAGAGTGGGCAAATCAGAAATGTACTAGCCAGGGCAGTTTAAATGCAGAAATCGTTGCAGAAGTTGTAGGTGATAGAATCATCTTTACAATATCAGGCGCAGAACACCTTGATATTGTAAAAACACCTTCCATGGATCTTTCCAACCCTCATTCTACCATTCTAGAAGCTGCCGGCAATTTTCTTATAACAAGTGACAGAATTCAATATATGGCGAATAATATAAGTGGTAGCAATGACCCTTATGTTTGTCACCTTTTCTATGAGAACGGAAAAATTTCTTATGTGCGTTTTGGGTTTATGGATCTAAATTCTTCGTCTCTTATCCCTATGGCAAACAGAATATACGAGTTCTATGGCGACATGGTTGAGTTAGATTGTGCCTCCAAAAAACAAACCACAGACGCTGAGTTTAAACCATTTGTTTTTAAATCCACATGTCACCAGAGATACGAGAATATTATTCCAGTTAGGGGTCTTCAACATTATTTGAGAACAGTGTCCGTAGAGAAAAATGTAAAAGGATGTTCAGGTTACCAAATACAACCTGGTGACGGGTATATTGTTAAGATATTTAACAATGATATAGGACAACCTAATATGTCTGATAAACCAATGAGAGTAAAAAGTATATCGCGTGATTTGGTTGTCTTACAAGGGTATCCATTAAAAGCGATGTCACCATTAGGCTGGATGGATGTTGATTATTCGGAATATGGTCTTGATGTATACTATCGCAATGGAGAAATAGAAAAATGTGTACTACACATGTACGAAAGAGACACATTTATTGAATATAGGAAATAAGAATTGCTAACGACCCAATAGTTTGATGAATAACTCAAAGAAAGATAAAAATTTTTTGTTAGATTTAATGGTTTCAGGAGATCAGGAATTATCCGATTTCCTGAAAACAAGACCTAATGATGAAGAACTTGGGGAATCACTTGATTTCTTCAAACAATACCTCATGGGGAAAGGGGAACTTACAGAGGAAAAAAGCAAGGATATTCAGAGTTGTCATATCTTCTATCTTTCGAATTTACTTAGTTCTGATTTGCCAATTAAGACAATATCAAATATAAACATTAGAGAAGATGACAAGATTGTGAGTTTCTGTGAAGATTGTGATTATTTGTATAATACAGATTTAAGCGAAATTCATATAAGAGAGTTTGCAGATGCTTATCAGTCAGTAGATTCATTATATGTGAATTACAATATGGCCAAAATACTTCTTCGTTATCACATAGCCGATAAAGCTAGGGTGTTTTATGAAAAAGCATTGAGAACCGCATTGTATTCAATTGGCGACTTTTGGAACAATAAAGAATCTGTATACGCTTGTTCTGAATTAATATTCGAAATCGTTTCCAGTGAACGATTTAATTCTAGTGCTGTTGATAGCAAATTGATGGGAAAACTACTTGAATATGCTTATCTTATATTATCTCGCATTGTTCTTTGGCCTGACCATTCAGATGAACGCCTTGAGGATTTTGATATCCATATTACTTATAGGCACAAAATTTCGTGCTTAAATAGAAGGGCTGAAGTCCTTCGCAGGCATAAAAATTATTTCAAGAGCCTAACCCCTTCATTTTCTACGCCAGAGACTCTAGCTATTGCTGATTATTCCCTATCTCATGATTTTGCCTTTATGGGCCAAACGATAGGATTAAAATCTTTATTTAAACGTGATGCTAAAGCTCTCTACAAGAGCCTATCGGACCAAAATCTAAGGCCATTTTCGACTGCGATATTTGACGGGAAGAAGGATTCGGTAGAACTGGCACACCGTTTCTATTTAAAGTCTGTAAAGAATTGTTATATTCTAAATGAGGATGAATATTCCTCTGTTTTACTTCTTCTTACTGATATTGTGAACGAAAAACATTTTCCTATCAATAAAATTGATAAAGAATATATACATAAATACCTTTTGGATAATGGCATCACACACTTCTATCATTTCACCGAGCGAGAAAACATAGAAAACATAAAAAGGAATGGTGGTATTTGTTCCTTGAAATATTGTCTTGTTAATGCAATTGAAGTAAGCACGAAAGGAGATATGACATTGCTAAGAGATACTGACGCCTCTTTTTGGCTCGAGGATTATGCAAGATTAAGTTTCTGTGAAAGACATCCACTTATAAAAAAACGCCAAGAAGCAGGTGCTGATTTAGTTCTATTAAAAATCAAGTTAGATGTTGCATGGAGATATGAGACATTGTTCTCTGATCGTGATGCAGCTTCGCCAAATCATCACCACGGAGGTACAATTGATGACCTAAAGATGGTAAGGGTGGATGCTATACATAAATCGAACTTAGAAGAATGGGACCCTAATTATGAGTTTAATCAAGCAGAGGTAATGGTAAAATCTATTATCCCTATTGAATACATTGAGAACATAGATAATCCGATTGAAATACTTCCAATCCAACAATCTTCATCCGAAAGGATAGAAATAACCTGCAAAACTATGGTAAGAGCAATTCGATGCATTATCATTTTGAGTAGCTTTTTCCAAAACTCATCTTTTTTGTTATCAGCAAAAGATGGTAGAAATGAAAGGAAAAAGCGTACAATGTACTCGTTTGCCGGAATACTTGGTTATTTATATGAGGAAGAGTATTGCTTTGGGGATTTCTCTGAACTTGTTGATACGGAAATTCAATTGCATTTTTTTGCAATGAAAATAACTTTATTAGATACAGAGAACAGATTAAAGACTATTTCTGATTTGGCGAACAATTGGTCTGATATATTGCAAACAATATTAGAGATTCAAACTAGTAATACAAACAATAGTAGGGATTTCATTGAACTTCAACCAGAGATTACTCATGTAACAAGAGTTATAGAAGAAATATCTGGTAGAAAATGTCGTAAACCTATTATTGGTTATGTAAAGACATCCGACCCAAGAAAATCCCAGTTCAATCAAGATGCTTTTACGGAAATGGTTGAAGAAGCCACCTACAATCCATTTAGAATTACGGCTAAACCAGAATTGCAGATGTTTCCTCCTTTTCCAGACAGTATCGATCGGTTTAAAAGGGAATTACTTAGTATATATAACAATTCAAGTTCAAATAGAGGTAGAGAAATGGAAATCTTTATTTCTTATGTAGTCAATATTGTTGAATCGTATTATTATAATATTGGGTATGTTCCCAAAAATACAGTTGATGCAATAGTGGAACAGTGTGATCAAGCAATAAATGGAACATTGCTTGCCTGGGCTTTACCTTCTCTAGATGAAAAGAAATATAAAGTTTATCTGTGTTTGTTTTCCCCTGAAGGAATTGGCGATCCAAGACTGTATAAACGCTACGGTTTTTTAATGTAACTCAAACTGTGTCAATCCTTAACAAGCCTAATTATCTCAAATTTTACTTTCGGATAAATATTTGAAAATCAGATATATTTGAAGTAATGTAGAACTAAAAGAATGACAAACTAAAGGGTTAACACAGTTCTATTTACGTAACCGAACTGTCAATCTTTTAATTATTCTCTGCTTTGACCTAATGTAATTTTGAAAAATATTAGATCAGATATTTCTCCGTCTTTAATAATCCATTATCAATTAGGGCCAATATGTTATTATTTGCTCACAATCCTGAGAATCTGAATTTATAGTAGAGGTATCATCAACATTTTGTACAAGATGTTGGTGATACTCACTATTTCTATTGCATTATTAATCATCAGTTTCCTCTTCATCAGGAAATTCCCAGAAGAAAGTCATTAATAAAAAATAAAGTGTGAGAACTATATTTGTTTTACCCTTAGATTAGGTCTTCACAATACCCTCGGAATGGATAAAACAATAGCCACACACCAAACGGTATATAGAAACCTTACAAACATAAGGTAAGTATATATCAAGTATGGATGCTATCATCTTCATTCCAAAATTAAAGTTGCGTAGATTAATCTAAGAGGATAATTTCAATAACACCTTTCGTAAATTATGTCCTTCCAGCATCCTATTTTGATAAGTAGCTGAAATTGCTGTAAATTTAGCAAAAGGTATTTTAACATTCAAAATAAGGTCTTAATTATTACGCGTTTAACAATATATCTAATTCAATCCACCTGGATTATACTGGCTATTATATCAATATTTATATCCATCAACCTACATTTTCTTCAAATTCTATATTGGGTATAGCAGAAAAAAATCACGAAAATGTAGGTAATTTTTCTGATCCCCACCATTAAAGAGGCTTTTTCCAAAAAGCCTGCTGAACTATTAATTTCTTATATCCTGACTTATATTAAAAAAAGATTAGTTTCAAAACACAAGGTTGCTCACTTTTGTCTTTTTCAGATTCATATAAACTCTTATGTAAGCCATTAATGCATCTTATTACTTAAAAACCACATTATCACTATAATAAATAATCATATTTATCCCATCTAATAAAAAAATATGTAAATTTACACCTGTTTTACCAGTATTAGTATATAAATAAGGAAAGTGTCTCGATTATTAGCTATTTATAGTTTAAGTATACGATTATCCTCACACTTTTCAATAATAACATTAAACTGCTCTGAGGATTAGCAGTAGATTTTTTACTATGTCATTCGTAACACATGTATTTAAGAAACTTCAAAGATGGGATAATGGTAGATTGGTTTCTGACGACAATATCCTTAGAAGGGCTAATTTCCAATATGATTTTACTGGGAATAATGTTGAAATAACTATTGAATCATCTCTTTCAACAAAACAAGCATATCTTACAAAACAAGATTTCTTTACATTGTACTACCAGGGAAAAGACAAAGATTATAGATTTGAACTTGAATGTTGGCCTGATAATGGCACAATAAAACGTCTGTCTGTTTTTAGATTAGATACTGGCGTTGAATATCGTTATATTAGTGATCATCAAGATCGTCTCTTTTAAAATTAAAATTATGATACAAATAGGTGCAACTCAATTGATAATGGGATTCCTAACCCTAACAGAGATTCAAACAGACAAGGTAAAATTTCCTGGTGGTGGTATACTACATAAAGCTGGTAGATCTCAACTTGATCAAACAATGTGCATATTCCGGCGGATACCCGTTCAGCATTTCCGGTGATATCCGTTCAGT